>QWCE01000721.1_pt1 | contig 58732 bp, 48 predicted proteins | sample 1972531 | NCBI WGS metagenome assembly QWCE01 (sample SAMN09866716, study PRJNA288562) | Human gut metagenome isolate term4_stool, whole genome shotgun sequencing...
GGCGGGCGCATCACCCCGGCCACGGACCTGGACTACACTCCCGTACACCACGAATATCATTTTGATGATACCGTGTATAAAAACCGCGTATACTACGGCTTCGGCAAGGCAGACCCCTCTGTGGAGCTGCAGATGGGCCCCAATATCACCGACTGGCCCAAGATGTACCAGCTGAGCGAGAACCTGCTGGTGGAGCTGGCGGCGGTGATTCACGACCCGGTGACCACCACCGACGAGCTGATCCCCTCCGGGGAGACCTCGTCTTACCGCAGCAATCCCCTGCGCCTGGCTGAGTTCACCCTCAGCCGCCGGGTGCCGGAGTATGTGGATAGGTCCAAGGCTGTGGCCCGGCAGGAAACGGCCCGGCGAGAGGGGACCTTGAGCGAGCATCTGCGCCAGGTGCTTTCTCAGGTGGGTGATGCCGACCGGCTGGCGGAGAGCACCCAGTTCGGCTCCTGCGTCTTTGCCAATAAGCCCGGCGACGGCTCTGCCCGGGAGCAGGCCGCCTCCTGCCAGAAGGTGCTGGGGGGCTTTGCCAATATCTGCTATCAGTTCGCCACCAAGCGCTACCGCAGCAACTGCATCAACTGGGGCATCCTGCCCTTCACTCTGGACGAGGGCACGCCCTTCGACTATGAGAGCGGCGACTGCGTGTTCGTGCCCCACATCCGTCAGGCGGTGGAGCAGGGCCGGGAGGACATTCCCGCCAAGGTCATCTGCCGGGACGGCAGCGTACATGACCTGCTGCTGCACATCAAGGGTCTGACGGCGGATGAAAAAGAGATCATTTTGGACGGCTGCCTCATGAACTACTACGCCGCCCGGAATAAGGAGTGAGACCATGGAGAAAATCAAAATGACCACCCCCCTGGTGGAGATGGACGGCGACGAGATGACCCGCATCCTCTGGGCCATGATAAAGGAGCAGCTGATTTTGCCCTTCGTGGACCTGAAAACGGAATACTATGACCTGGGCCTGCTGCACCGGAACGAGACGGAGGACCGGGTGACGGTGGAGGCCGCCAATGCCACCCGGCGCCTGGGTGTGGCCGTAAAATGCGCCACCATCACTCCCAACAAGCAGCGCATGGAGGAGTATCCGCAGCTGACCCAGATGTGGAAGAGCCCCAACGGCACCATCCGCTCCATTCTGGACGGCACGGTGTTTCGCGCCCCCATCCTCATTGACTCCATTCACCCTGTGGTGAAGAACTGGAAAAAGCCCATCACCATCGCCCGGCACGCCTACGGGGATGTGTATAAGAGCGTGGATCTATACACCACCGAGCCCGGCGAGTGCGTCCTTACCTTCCGGGGCCGGAGCGGCGCGGAGCAGACCGTTTCCGTCCAAAAGGTAGACGGCCCCGCCGTCTGGCAGGGCCAGCACAACAAGGAGTCGAGCATCCACTCCTTTGCCCGCTCCTGCTTCCAGTATGCCATCGACACCCGGCAGGACCTGTGGTTTTCCACCAAGGACACCATCGCCAAGGTCTATGACGGCGAGTTCAAGCGGGTGTTTGAGGAGGAATTTGAAAACTACAAGGCGGCGTTTGAAAAGCTGGGCATCACCTATTTTTACACCCTTATCGACGACGCCGTAGCCCGGGTCATCCGCTCGGAGGGCGGGTTCATTTGGGCCTGCAAGAACTACGACGGCGATGTGATGAGCGACATGGTCTCCACCGCCTTCGGAAGCCTCGCCATGATGACCTCCGTGCTGGTGGCCCCGGACGGCACCACCGAGTATGAGGCCGCCCACGGCACCGTGACCAAGCATTATTACAAGCACCTGAAGGGGGAAAAGACCTCCACCAACCCCATGGCCACCATCTTCGCCTGGACCGGCGCCCTGCGCAAGCGCGGCCAGCTGGACGGGCTTACTGACCTGGAGAATTTCGCCGGGCAGCTGGAGGGGGCCTGCTTTGACACCCTGAATCAGGGTACCATGACCAAGGATCTGGTGGGCCTGGTGGATGAGGGCGTGTCTGCCCGCGCCGTCACCAGCGAGGCGTTTATTGCCGCCATCCGGGAGAACCTGGAAAAGCGCCTGTAAAACAGAAAGGGCTTGCCATCTTTTACTTGAGAGATGGCAAGCCTTTTGACCCGGCCGGAAAAGCGCGGCTTTCCCGGCAGATTTATTCACTTCACATTGGGTACCACGCCCAGAATGACCAGGGGCTCGGTGCCGGTGTTCACCACACTGTGGCTGTGGCCCGGAGGACAGTAGTGGGTCATGCCGGGGCGGATGTCTACGGTCTGGCCGTCATCGGTGCAGACACCGGTGCCGGAGAGGAAGTGCATCACCTCATAGCTGCCCTCATGGACATGCGGGCCGATGGTGCTGCCGGCGGGCAGAGTCAGAATCAGAATTTTTCCCTGCTCGTCCTCGAATTTGCGCACCAGCGCCTGTCCCTCACCGCCCTTAAAATGGGGCACGGCCACCTCCTGCATGGAAGAAAAATCCAAAAACATAGCCATTTCTCCTTTGCGTTATTTTGCTGCCGGCAATCCGGCGCATCCTTATAGCCGAGTATAGCAGAAGCCTGCGCTTTTTTCAAGAAAGGAGCCACGATGAAAGACAAAAATACCGAGATCCGCGAGGCCATCGACGCCGGAAACCGCGCCTTGAGCGCCCTGGAGGAGGCCGCCCGGCATTTGCAGGCCGCCCGGGGCCTGGGCCTATGGGATATGCTGGGCGGCGGCTTTCTCAGCAGCCTCCTCAAGCACTCTAAAATGGACGATGCCCAGCGGGCCATGAACCGGGCGGAGCAGGAGCTGCGGGCCTTTGGCCGGGAGCTGGCGGATGTGCAGATGTATGCGGACATTCAGCTGCGCTTTGACAGCTTCACCCGTTTTTTTGACACCTTCTGCGACAATTTCTTTGTGGACTGGATGGTCCAGTCTCAGATCCTCCAGGCCCAGGACCGGGTGGAGGAGGCCCGGCAACGGGTCTGGGAAGCCGTGCAGCAGCTGCAATTTTTGCAGGGCGCATGATTGCCCCCATCCTGCACTTTACTACCCGCAGGGAGGCTCCCGCCCCGGGAGCCGTCTGTCCCGGCAAATCCCCAACCACCGCCAAGCCCCCATTCCCCGGAAGCAGGGAATGGGGGCTTATTTCGGTGGTAAGGGGCACCCTTCTTTAGCGTTATCGCAAATTCTGCCGTTTTATCGGGCAGTATATTGCTTTTCTCAAATCAAATCCGCCACGGCCTCATAAAAGCCCTGCAGCCGTACCGGGTCGGCGCCGCCGGTCTGCCCCAGGGAAACCGTCTTGTTGGTGCCGTGGTAGTCGCTGCCTGCCGTCACCAGCAGGCGGCAGCGCTCTGCCAGGGTCAGCATGATCTCCCGCTGCCGAGGCGTGAAGGCGGAATAATAGCACTCCAAGCCCCGAAGCCCCGCCGCCTTCAGCCGCACCACCCGGCCTGCGATTTCCTCCTCCGACAGTTTTTTCGACCCATCCGCCAAAATGCCGTGGGCCAGCACAGGGATCCCGTTCGCTTGGATAATAGCGTCTATAGCCTCCTCCGGCGACAAGGTCGGCTCTGTGTCCGGACAGTCGGAAAAGGCCTCGAATCCCTCCATTTTTGTTTTGACATAGCCTTTTTTCAGCATCATGTCCACAAAATGGGGCTTTCCGGGGTTTTTCAGGGCCAGCAGCTGCGAGCGCTCCTCCTCCGTAAAGGTGAAGCCGAAGCGACGGGCTAAATAGCCAAAGCGGTTTTGCATCTTCAAAATACGGGTGTGGTGGGCAAAGTCCGCCGCTGCCCGGATGGAGGGCTTTTCCGCATCAAAGCCGTAGCCCAGCACATGGTACTTTCCCTCTCCGTCCTGACAGGAGAACTCGATGCCCTCTACAAAGGCCGCATCCCCGGGCTCCAGCAGGGCCCGCACGGCGGCGCAGCCCTGGGCGGTATCGTGGTCCGTCAGGGCAAAAATGTCCAGCCCGGCCGCCCGAACCCTCTGCAAAAGAGCCCGGGGCGTATCTGTACCGTCGGAATACATGCTATGCATATGCAGGTCCGGGCTGTGAAAGGCTGCCTGCTTCATCGGGCCGCCTCCCGCTCCTTTTTCCCGCGCCGCTCCCGCACCAGAAACGGCAGGTGAAACACCGTCACTATGGCCGCACCCAGGGCAATCAGCCGCAGGAAATAGGCATACCAGCCGCTCTCCAGATTCAAATACGGCAGTCCCTCCAGGGGTGGCCGCACTAGGTACATAAAATTCGTCCCGTAGACCGACAGCGCCCCGTTCACATAGATCATTCCGAAAGCCAGCCCCGTCAGGATCGTCAAATTCCGCACCAGCGCCCGCCGCCCCAGCTTGGCCCGGCCCGAAAGCAGCAAATACAGGCTGAACCACAGAAGTCCCCCATGGTATACAAAGCACTGGTAGGCGCCGATCTGGGTAAAATCGGTGCCGTTGGTGGGGATCATAATGGCGCAAAAGCTGCCCAGAGTCCCCATGACGGCCACGAAATCTATCACCGTCTGCTTGCCCCGGCCCTCCCGGCCAAAGGTGATATACAAAACGGCAAAGATCATCATGCTGCACAGATGAAAGGGCAGGGACTGGGGCGCCAGGGTCATGCCCCCGTAGGGGCTGGCCTGCATATCGCTCATGATCTTGCTGACCTCACTGCAGACGCAGATGACCGTCATAACGCCTCCGGCCCGGCGCAGCGTCCAGTTATTCCGGCGGCTCAGCACCGTCATGGCGGCGATAAACGCCGCGCACAGACCTATCCAAATCAGGTGTTCTCCTGTAAACATAGTCCTTTCCTCCCCTGGGTTGCCCCGGCCCTCGCGCCGACCTTCAGTGGTGCGGGACACCCTTCCTTATCGTTATTGTAATTCCTGCCACCTTATCGGCAGTCTCATTCTCATGCACCGGCTATACGCCCGGCAAAGGCCGACGCCCGCTGGGCGATCCCCGGCAGACGCACCAGGCTCCCCCGCTCATTGGCCGTTTCCAGCAGGCAAAAGTAGGGCGGCAGGAAAAAGGATTTGTTCATATTCAGGGCCGAAATCAGCTGCCGGGCCAGCAGGTCGCCGCCGGAGTAGCCGGAGACCACCAGGCCAAACAGGCGCTTTTCGTAAAACCGCTGCTGGCGGAACAGGGCCGTCAGACGGTTGACGCAGGCGGTGAGGTTGGCAGAGAGGGCATCGTTATAGTTGGCGCAGAGCATCACCAGCGCATCGCACCGACGCACCGCCGGGTATACCTCCTCCACCATGGGTCCGCTGCCGTAAAAGCAGCTCCCCTGCTCGCCGAAGTGGCGACAGGCGGTGTAGCTGCACCCGTTGCAGTCGGGCACGGTGCCGTTGCGCAGGCCGATCTCCTCCACCGCTATCTCCGGCGGCAGATTCGTGCGCACCAGCTCCCAAAAGGCCAGAGTATTGGAGGTGCTGCGCTGAGAGGCGTGGAGGGCCAGGACGCGGCGGACGGGTCTTGGCTTTTCCCAGGTCAGCAGCCGGTCTATCAGCTCCGCCACCGCGGCCCGGAAGGCCGTTTTCTCGTCTACGCCGCCGATCTGCGCCTGGACCCGGAAATTGCGCATAGACCCGGTGGCCTCCACCAAAGGGCGGCCCAAAAAGGCGCACCCGGCCTGGTTGGCGGCAAATACCATGTCCCGGGCCACATCCTTGGTGTAAAGCTCTCCTACCCCGGTGACCACTACCCCCCCTATGCAGCCGGAAAGCAGGTCCGCATTTCGCCGCAGGCGGGAGAGTATACGGTAGTAGGCCTCGTTGCACCCGCCCCGGTCCAGAGCCACGGCAAACAGGAGCCGGCGGCCTCTCAGGGTGTCCAAATCTTTTTCCGGGTCGGCAAAAACGCTCCCCGCAGGAAGCAGAGGTGCAAGCAACTCCTGCAGAGCGGGGCTGCATTCATTTTTCGGCAAAAGAACGGTCAGCGGCATTTTTACCCCTTCTTTCATACTTCGTATCAAAAAGGCCTCGCAGAGTTCGCGTCCGCAGACGCGAAAACTCCAATCATTTTTCACCGCGACATGCGCGTGGGGAAAAATTCCTCTCAGGCTGCCAGTGTGGAATTTTGAGCTAATGGCTCAAAATTATGCGCGCAGCAGACTGTAAGCCTTTTGGCAGAAAATTCCACGGGAATTTTCGCCAGTTTATAGAATTGCCTTTAATTTTTCCTCCGTCTCTTTCAGGCGGTCCAGCAGCGCCCCGGGCAAAGGCAGGCGCTCAAATTCCACCCCTCGGTCGGTCAGGCGGTTGCGCCCGCCCATGAACACGCCGCCCAAAAAAGCCGACGAATAGTGCCACTGTCCCCGCAGGCAGGAAAGCAGGCTCAGGGCTCCGGAGGAAAAGGCCGGAGCCACATAGGGCTTAAATCCCATCCGGCGCATCTCCAGGTTGGCGTGGGCCACCTTCTCCGTCAGCTCCCGGGAGAGGGCGTCATCGTAGTCGGAAACCGAATTGGCCAGCACCAGGTCCTCCCCATGGGGGCCGAAGCTGCGGCCATCGGTGAGAAAATCGGTAAACCGCGGGTCTTTTTTGGCGTAGTAGACCGCCCGGGCGTTCATGACCCCCAGGCCGAAGCCCCGGACCTGGTGGGGAAACAGCCCCAGGCCGTCCAGGTTCCCCTCTTCATCCCGGTTGCTCTCCAGCAAGGCCGCCCGGCACAGGGGGTCCACCGGATCGCTGACCACACAGAAAAGCCCCTTGTACCGGGCCTGCCGTGCCTTTTTTGCATACAGGGCCACCAGCTCCCGGTTGAGCTGATACTGGGCCATGCGCACATCTCCGTCCTTCACCGCCGTATCCGGCACGAATCGGGACGCGCAGAACAGGAACACATCCCCCCGGAACAGCTCCTCCGGGCCGATGATCTCCACCGGAGGCAGCGTATCGTAAGGGCCGGGGAGGTTAATCTGATTCAGCTCAAATTCCCACCGCTGGGGAACATTTTCCCGCAGGTCGCAGATGCCGATGGAGGAGATCACATCACCCCCCAGCAGCCGCAGCCCCATGAGCAGCGTCGCCCCTACATCCCCCAGGCCCAGGAGGTTCACCCGCACCTTTTTCTTTCGCGGCAGCGGGGAGAGCAGCTCCTGCCACCGGGGATGTAGGCGGTTTACCGCCCGGACTCTCCCCTCTCGGATGGCGTCTCTCAGCTCCGGCGGAAGGTCCGGTCCGGCGGCGGCGCACAGGGTCTGCACCCCCTCCTCCGCCGTCAGCAAGGCCGCGTCCGTCACAGGGAAGGTCTCCCGGCCCGTGAGCATTTCTCTTGCAAACAGGAACAGGATCTCTCCCGACCGGGGCAGAGCCGTTATTTCCTCATAGGGCAGGGCCTCCCAGGCGCAGAGGCTATGGGCCCCCAGGCGATAATACTTCATACTGTTGTCTCCTTCCGTCCAAAGCGCATCCGCTTTAATAGCTCAATGTCGTCATCCAGATAGGTGGAGGCGCCCCGGCTCAGGTCATAAGCCATGCTGCCGCCCTTATCCGGGCACAGGGGCAGGATCACCGCCTCGCTGAGACGGCTGAGAGTCAGGTTTCGGGCAAAGGCCCGGCGGTACTCCGTCTCCAGAGCCAGGAGGATATTCCGGGCGTTCTCCACGCAGCACAGGCTCAGGGCCCAGGCGGTTTCCGGGTCCAGGGGGGAAAACTCCGGGGATGCATAGGGCAGCACCCGGTTTACCGACGGCTGCAGCCCCCCCTCGGGCCGCTGGCTGCGGCGGATGGTGTCGCCGCCGATAAAGGGATACAGGGTGGACTCCACAAAGCGCATTCGCAGATTGGGCAGATAGTAGACCCCCTCCGCGTCATAGCCCAGGCTCTCCATCAGATCCCGGCCCGTGCCGGTGAGGTAGCCCACCAGGACCTTTTTTACCTCCGTCCCGGTCCTGCGCAGCAGCGGGTCAAGCCGCCGGATGCGCTTGCCGTCGTGAAGCACATCGTCCACCAAAATAGCGGGCCGGTCAAAGGCGCGGATGGTACGCACCTGATCCTCCAGGGGGGAATAATCGGGGTAGGCTTCAATGGAATAGGAGGACAGATCCGGCTCGTACACCTTATCCGTGCGTAGGGTCTTGGTGACGGTGTTGGGCACGATAACCCCGCGCAGGAGCTTGCCGTAGGGCACGCAGATGTCGGGTCCCAGCTTGCGGGGAACGGTCTGCACCTCCGGCACACCGTTGCACTCCGTAATGCGCTGCAGCAGCCTGTGGTAAATAACCCCGGCGGACAGACTCAAAACCAGGCTTCCCGGCTGCAAATGGGTGAGCATTTCCTGCAGCCGCCTATGGGCCGCCGCCACCGCCGCCACCACGGACGGAGCCGTGGACAGGGGAGGCTTGATGGTGGTGTCTACATTGTTGCTGAGGATGATGGGCTGGCGCATATCCACCGCCAGCGCGCTGCGGGACACCCCCTCCGGGACAGGCAAAAAGCCCTGCAAATGCAGCTCCTGGCGTATCCAGGCGTCGGCAAAGCCCTCCAGGGGCTCATAGATTGCGTAGGTATACTCCCGTCCCAGGGCCAAGGTCAGCACCTCTGTTAACAGAAGCTGGCCCAGCTCCTCCTGCTGAGGGGAGGAGGGCACGAACAGGCCGCTGAGCAGCAGCGTCCGCCCTCCGGCGTTCTGCCGCACAAAGGCCGCCAGCTCCGCGCTGCCCAGCCGGGAGAACAGGTGCTGGGAGTCCATACAGCAGTAGGCCGCCGCCCCCAGCACGGTCTTTTCCTTTCCGTGGCACAGCAGCAGCACATCGTCTCCGGTGCGCCCCAAGGCCCGCAGCAGGCCCTGGGCCCCGGCGGGGGCGCTCCGGTGCAGCAGCGCCTCCAGCTGCCCGTCCTCCGGGCCGCAGGGGATAAACTCCAGATCCTCTGTGCGCAGAACGGGCTTATCCTGGGGCTCCCGCAGATACAGGCTGTGGCGATAGATGAATTCCTGGGCCACCGGGTCGATCAGATGGGAGATGTCCCGGTTGGCGTCCACCGCCTCCCGGATGCGGGTGGAGCTGATCTCCTCCAGCTCCTCCGGCAGCGTCAGCTCCAGCACATGGCCGCTTATGCACCCATAATCCGCCGCCACAGCCCCCGCCCGGCGGAAGATCACATGGTCAAAGCCGTGGATGGAGTCCGCCTGTGCGGGCTTTTGATAGGAGGAGGCATGGGCCACCACATCGCTGCCCACTACAATGGATACCTCCCGCCCCGGGAAGGCCTCCCGCAGACGGCGCAGGTTCTCGGGGTTGGCAATATTCACCGGAAAGTCCTCCGGGAAAATATGCACATAGAATTCGTCCGCCACCGACATGGCGGCAATCTCCCGCCGGATGCGGTAGGGCTGGGTGCGCTTAGACCAGGAGAATTCGTCAATGGCCAGCAGCACCTCAAACCCCTCGTCCCGGATGGCCCGGACAATGCCCTTGTGAGACAGGGTAAAGGGATCGAAGGTCCCCGGGAAGAAAGCCAAGGGCCGGGAGGGCTCAAAGGGCACCCCCCCGCACAGCAGCTCCTGCTCCACCAGGAAGCGGTAGAGCTTGCCCAGCATGGCCGCCCGGTAGTAGAAGGTCAGTCCGTTTTCGTCCGCCGCCTGGCACAGGGCCAGAATCCGCCGCACGGTAAGCTGCAGGGCCCGGCATTTTTCCTTCCGTCCCAGTCCCGTGGAGCCGAACACCCGCCGTCCCAGCAGATACATGGCCTCCTGGCGGGTGCCGGTGTCGATGCCCGCAGTGCCCTTCATCAGCATTCCCAGCAGCCGCCGGGCCCGGCCCCGGTACACGCTCTCGCTCTCCGGGAAACGATCCCGGTAGGCGGTATAGTCCTCTAAAAGCACGGCGGCGGTGTCCAAAGCCGAGGCCACGATGTGCCCCTCCGAGGATGAGAGCGTCCCCTCCAGGCTCCGAAGCAGCTCGTCCAGCTGCTCCGGCGGCAGCCACAGGGCAAAGCGTCCCAGGTAGTCGGGGATATATTTCGTAAACTCCTGCTGTCCCAGCTCCAGCCCCCGGCAAAGCTCCACGGCGATCTCGTTGCGCTGGTCCACGCTCAGAAGCGGCGCCAGCTCCAGCAGGGCCAGGCCGGCGCTGTGGCGCACCGTCACCCGGTCGCTCACCTTAATAAGATTCGAATAATGCGCCGCAATGTGCAGCATCTGAGCCCCGCCTGCGTGGGCGTGCTCCGTTAAAAGCAGAATATTCACCCGCTTCACGATCCACGGCGTGGCGGTTTTCAGATTGTCCAGGAAAATTTCCGATATCGTCTCGTCGGGCAGGCGCAGGGCCCGTCCCTCCTGCAGTCGGCTCCGCAGCAGCGTCAGGGAGGGGCTGTCCTCGCTGTTCATCTTCTTCAGTGCCGCCCGGGCCCGCTCCCCCAGGGCTAAAATCGGCAGGAGCCTGCGCAGCAGCAGGGCCGCCGCGGTGCGCACCGTCAGCTCCCGGGAACGGGCCGCTCCCTCGGCAAAGTGCAGCAGCGTCTCCGTCTGGGCCGGGGTGCAGCGGTCCAGGGGCAGAGCCGCAAAGGTGTCCAGCAGCAAAAATACCACCGACGACTCCATGCGCCCGCCGGGCTTGCAGTAAGCCAGCAGGCAGTCTAAAAACCGCTCCTCCCGGCCGTGGCAGTGCTGCAGGAGGGAATTGACCATGAATTTCAGCGTGTAGCCGATCCAGCTCCGGTGCTGGGGCATCAGCTTGTGGTCCGGGAAAATGCTCTGCTCCAGGCAGGCCTTCCACTGGCTCAGATCCGTCAGCGTGCCGGTGTTCTTGCAGTCCGCCGGACGCTCCTTTACATATCCCGCGTGGAAATCTGCGATAATGGCCCCCATCAGGGCCGCCGCCTGACGCCGAATGTCACCCTCCCGGTGCATCAGCAGCTCATAGAGAAACGACAGCGTCTCCACCTTCTGCGGCAGACGCAGATAGAGGGAATAGGACTCGATGACCCCCAGATACGCCCGCAGCCGCCGCCAGTCCGTCTCGCCCCGGGCCTGCTCCAAAAGCCGGGCAAAGCTCCGGGACTCCGTGAGCCGATCCATCAGGCGAATGTTGTGCTCCACGCACACCAGGCGCAGCACGCCCAGGGCCTCCTCGTCGGTCATCAGGGCCGCCGCCTTTTCCCGCCGGGGCGGTTGGGCACGGCTTTGTAGCGAGGTATCCACTCCCCGCTCCTCCATGAATCGCTCAAAGTCCTGCAGCCGGGTGTAGACCCGGCGGTAGCGCTGCTTTTTTGCCTCGTCCACTCCGTCCAGCTTATTCAGAATCACCGCAAAGGCATCTGAAAGAGTGGAGATATGCGTAATCTCCTCTCCCCCGGGGCCCAGGGTCTGCTTCACCCGGAAATCCGCGTAAATCAGCAGCAGCGACTCCACAGACAGATAGTCCGGCTCCAGATCCCACACGGAGTGGTTCGCCGCCACATGGCCGATCTCCGTGAGCCGCCGGCGGCGGAACCACAGATCGGTATAATAGTAATGGAGATACGGCACCCGCTCCCCGGGTCGGCAGCCGAACTTGCCGATGTCGTGCCCGGCGGCGCTGCCGGATACCAGAGCCAGGTCCACGGGCACCCCGGCCTCCTTCAGCTCCCGGCCCATGGTTATGGCAATGTGATGCACCCCCGCGATATGCTCCAAAGCCCGGAAGGGTGTCACCTCCAGCCCCAGGCGCATCATTTCATAGATATATTCCCGCTTCCACAGCCGCAACATCTGCTCGTAGAGTGCGGCGCCGGGACTTTGCTCCAGCTCCTCTCCGCTGATGAACGCGAAATCGTACATGGGGTCAAAGGGCAGTATCTCCCGCTGCACAGTAAAAAGCACCTGCAAAACCGACAGGAAAAACACCGCGCCCGCTCCGCCGTCGGAGGGCGGCACCTGCTCGGGGAAAAGCTGCCTGCGGGCAAAGTCAAAGGCGCAGCGCAGCCAGCCCTCCTGGGGCTGGCAGGGGCACAGCTGCGCCAGCTCCTCCCGGCACAGCTCCAAAACAGCTCCGCACCGAATACGCTCTCCGCTCACAAGATCGGCAAAGCGCTGCATATAGTTCTCCCGCTCCAGGCTCAGCAAAAAATCCTTTTGCTCCTCGAAATAGGCAGCCGCCGGGCGCTTTTGCAGCCGCCGCAGCAAAAGCGTGTTCATCTGCCGGATCCGCTTTCTGTTCATGACAATGCCCCCTGTATCGGTGGATTTTTCTTGTCTACTATGCTACCACAGCCCGCCGCGGATGTAAACTATAAATCCCCCGGCGCACCACCAATAACCTGTCTGCCTCCCTTGCCTAAAGGGGGCCGAGGGGATGGGGTTACGGATTGCCACACCAGTGACATCTGTCACTGGTTCGCAATGACACATTGCAAGGAATGCGGTGGAGCGGGCCGATGTGAGCATCGGCCCGCCCCACCGCGCCCCATGCCACGCACCATCCCCCAATCCTCCTCCCATCTTTTCTCTTTCCGCTTTTCTCTCCTCAAAGCCTACCGTTTCCCTTATTCCGCCCCTTTTGGGGCCCCGGGGCAGCATATTTTTTCGCTCCCCATCGGGTGCCTGAAAATTTTTATTATAATGTTAAAACTTTGCAAGATTTTTTTTACACTCAAAAAAAGTAAGGTTCCCTAACGGTTTTTCAGAGTTTCCTTTAGCGGTGCAAATTAACAAAGTTTACTACTTCATTAACGGTTTTTTAGCCTATTTCTTTTTTTATTGTCAACAAATTAACGGGAAATGGTGCTATAGTTTGAGCATCGGTTTTTGACGATCCGGATGTCGAAAAAAGAAAAAAAGAAAACAGAGAAATCGCTTTTACAAAGGAGTGTGTTTTTGTGGCTACATTCATTATTGGCTTGGTCATCTTGATCGGCGGTGCCGCACTATACGGTCGCTTCTGTGAAAAGGTGTTCGGTCCTGATGATCGCAAGACCCCCGCCTACACCAAGGAAGACGGCGTGGACTTTGTTCCCATGCGCGGCTGGAAAAACAGCCTGATTAACCTGCTGAACATTGCCGGTACCGGCCCCATCATCGGGCCCATCCAGGGCATTTTGTTCGGGCCCATCGCATTTTTGACTATCCCCATTGGCAATATCATCGGCGGTGCCATGCACGACTACTTCTCCGGCATGATCTGCCTGCGTGACGGCGGCACCCAGATGCCTGAGATGATCCGCCGCTATTCCCCCAAGGGTATCTATAAGTTCTATAATATTTTTGTGTGCGTCATGCTTCTGCTGGTGGGCGCGGTGTTTATCTACACCCCCGGCGACATTGCCGCCACCCAGGTCTTTGGCTTCACCGGCAAGGCCAGTGATCCCACCACCTGGATCATCTACGGTGTGATCTTCCTGTATTACCTCATTGCAACCGTATTCCCCATCGATGCCATCATCGGCAAGGTCTACCCCATCTTCGGCGGCATCCTGCTGTTCTCCGCCATCGGCGTGTTCATCGGCATCTTTGTCCAGGGCTATCCCCTGCTGAACATCTGGGACGACTGGTCTTCCCCCATCCTGACCATCGCCAGCTCCGGCAAGCCCTTTACCTATGCTGATTACTTCGCAAACGGCCACTTCCTGCCCATCTTCTTCGTAACGGTGGCCTGCGGCATCCTCTCCGGCTTCCATTCTACCCAAACGGCCATCATCTCCCGCACTATGAAGAGCGAGAAGCAGGGCCGCAACACCTTCTATAACATGATGGTGCTGGAAGGCTTCATCGCCATGGTTTGGGCTGCCGGTGCTATGGGCGTTTACAACCTGGCTCTCCAGAGCCCCGAGGCCACTCTGGCCACCGGCACTGTGGGCGTGGTCTGCAAGCAACTGCTGGGCCACATCGGCGGTATCATCGCCCTGATCGGCGTTATCGTTCTGCCCATCACCTCCGGCGATACGGCACTGCGCGCTCTGCGTCTGAGCCTGTCCGAGACCATGCACATCGACCAGTCCACCAACGGCAAGCGCATTAGGCTGGCTCTGCCCATCTTCGCTCTGGTCATTGCCATTCTGGTCTTTGCCAAGGTCAATAACAACGGCTTCATGATCCTGTGGCGCTACTTCGCCTGGGCCAACCAGACCCTGGCTCTGTTCGCCCTGATGTGCATTGCCGTGTGGATGTTTGAAAACGGCAAGGCTAAGTGGGCCTGGATGCCCATGATCCCCGGCTGTTTCTACGCATTCATCTGCGTGACCTACATCGCCAACGCGAAGATCGGCTTCAACATTCCCTGGACCATTGCCTACATCATCGGTGTTGTCTGCGCCGTGGCGTATGTCATTGCCTGCTGCATGTACGGCAAGAAGCGGGCGGCTAAGAAGCTGTCTTTGGATAACTAATCAGTTTCTCTCCTCAAATATTTTTCCTAACAGGGTAAAGCCCCCCGGCGGATGCCGGGGGGCTTTACCTCGTATAAGGCTGTCGAAAAAGGCTTGCCGCCCGCAGGCGGCAAAGAAATAAAATCATTTTCTCTCGCAACATGTGCTTGAGAGAAAATACATCTCGGGCTGCCAGTGTGGAATTTTGCACCAAGAGCTCAAAATTATGCGCACAGCAGACTGCAAACCTTTTGTCGGAAAAACCCGGAGGGTTTTTCAACAGTCTCGGCAAAGCCCCCCGGCATCCGCCGGGGGGCTTTACCTCGTAGTGATAGGTTTTATATCCGATCCTAAAATGGCACAGGGCCTGCATATCTCAGCCCTATTGCCGCCTCATTCTTCACTGCTTATGCGTTTTTTCCTTTTGACGGAGGTAAAAGACGGCGCAGGACACCAGCATAATGGCCAGATGGATGCCCGCCGACAGGAGAAACTGCGGCGAGCGCACATCCGCAAGGCTCCCGCCCATAATGGGAAACAGCACACACATAGACGCAAGCCCCAGCAGCGAGGCGGAGAGATAGGCCCGATACTTCACCCCCACCGCGCCCATATAGGCACTGACCATATCCAGGGAAAACACATTCAGCAGCCGGATAAGAAGTACAAAGAAAAAGTCACTGTCGCAGCGCAGGTCGTGGAGAGCCGCCGCCTTGGGCCAGCGGCTCAGGATGTACTCCACCGCCCGGCCGCCCAGCTTCTGCCCCAGCAGATACGGCAGCGTGACCATCACCGCCGTACCCGCCAAATTCACCGCAATGGCTGCCGGAAGCGGAAAAAGCACCCCGGCAGCCATGTACAAAAATCCGCTGTATAGAAACACACTCAGGCTCTTCACCGCGAAAAGCGCCACCAGCACCAGGGCCGCCAAAAGGGGCTTGTCCGGAGTATAGGTGAGGATTCCCTCCAGGGTGAAGCTGCCCTTATGCACCAGGCACAGGGCAATGATGGCCAGCCAAACCAGGCCCACCAGCACCTTGGCCAGCCGCAGGTGCTGCCGATCGACTGCGGTCTTACTCACTCTGGGCATGGGCTGCCTCCCGTACCGGGTGACGGCAAGGGGCGGGGAGGGCGATAAAGGCCGGGTGCCGACCCTTATCCAGGGCATAGGCCACGGCGTAGGCCACCGCGCCTACGGTCTCGATCATCATGTCGCCCATGGTGTCAATGAGGCCGATGTCCAGGTATCCCTCCAGCGCCTGGCCGTTTACGGTGACACTGTTAATGCTTTCAATGCTGCCGATGACCCCGGCGGCGCCGCCCAGATCATAGGAGTGCAGGGATGTAACGATGGTGTCCCGCTGCATATCCATGCCGAAAAGCCTGTCCATGCCAAACTCGTAAAACTCCCACAGGGCCGCCACGGAGATGGATACCAAAATGGCAAAGAGGATGCGCAGAGTCCGGTCGTCCTTATACTTTTTGTCCAGCAGCACCGGGATGTAGCAGCCCACCAAGGCGAAGGCCACGCCGCCGCACAGGTGCAGCATCTTGTCCCAATGGGCCACCAGATAATACAGCTTATAAATGCGCCCGGACATAGACGCCAGCAGGTAAAACAGGGTGAACACGAACAGCGGCCCGCTCATGCGGTAGCCCAGCCGCTCCAGCACCCAGGGCACAGTCGCCCCTGCGCCTACCAGCAGGCACACCAGCGCATCGCCCACAGACTCCAGGCGCATACACCGCAGCAGAGAGAACAGCACGAACCCCTCGCACGCGGCCCATAGCCACAGCCGCCAGGGGCCTGTCTCCGCCGAAATCGACGACTTTCCGTTTTTCATTTCTATCACCTTTCCCGTTGCATATACTTATTTAATCTTACTATAGTATTTTTCCCCTAAAATACCATGGCGGAAACGCGCAAACTCTGCAAATTTGCGCGAATCGGCCCCATTTGCGCAAAAAATTTTCCGCCGCCCATGTCCCCACCCTTGCTTTTCCCTCTCCTTAACGCTATAATAGCAGGACAGCCAGCGTACAGGGCGGAGCAGAGTATATCTGCGCCGCTCCTGCTGCCACAGAACAGATCCGTCCCCCACCGGGACAGAGGAGAGAGGATAATCATGAACGGACAACTGAGCCACAGACACGCCCACAAATTCAGACTCGGCGGCTCCATAGATATGCTCACGGGCCCGCTGCTGAAAAAGATCCTGCTTTTCGGCCTGCCGCTGATGGCCTCCAGCATCCTGCAGCTGCTGTTCAATGCGGCAGATGTGGTGGTTCTGGGCCGCTATGCCAGCTACGCAAGCCTGGCCGCCGTGGGCAGCACCACCGCCATTGTGAACCTGATGATCAACCTGCTCATCGGTATCTCCATTGGCGTAAATGTGCTGGTGGCCCGCTACCTGGGCGAGGGAGATAAGCAAAAGGAGCTTTCCGAGGCCGTTCACACGGCGGTGGCGATTGCTCTGATCGGCGGTGTGATCCTGGGCGGCATCGGCTGCGCCACGGCCTCCTGGATACTGGAGCTTATCTCCACGCCGGAGGACATTTTCGACCTGGCCCGGATCTATCTCAACATCTATTTCCTCGGCACCCCCGCCATTGCAGTCTATAACTACGGCGCCGCTATCCTCCGGGCCCGGGGCGACACCCAGCGCCCGCTGCTCTTTCTCACCGTCAGCGGTGTGACGAATGTGGCGCTGAACCTCCTGTTTGTTATCTCCTTTCAGATGGATGTGGCAGGCGTGGCCCTGGCCACCGTCATCAGCGAGGTCCTCAGCGCCGTGCTGGTGCTGGTGAGCCTTATGCGCTCCCAGGACGAGCTGGCCTTCTCCTGGCGCAAGCTGCGCATCCACCGCCGCAGCCTGTCCCTCATGTCCAAGGTGGGCATCCCGGCGGGAATCCAGGGCTGCCTCTTCAGCCTCGCTAATCTGGCCATTCAGGGAGCCATCAATGCCTACGGCAGCGTGGTCGTGGCCGGCAGCAGTGCCGCCGGCAGCATCGACGGCTTCATTTATGTGTCCATGAACACCTTCCACCAGACGGCCCAGACCTTCCTCAGCCAGAATATCGGCGCCGGAAAATATGACCGGGTGAAGGACATCTTGAAAAAGTGCCTGCTGTGTACCGTGGTCACGGGGGCGATTCTGTGCACCGTCGCCTGCGTGTTCAGCCAGCCTCTTCTGCGCATTTATAACCAAGACCCCGCCGTGGTGGCCGCCGGTACGGTGCGGCTTTACATCGCGGTCGCCCCCTACATAATCTTCGGCCTGGCAGATGTCCTCACCGGCGCCATACGCGGCTGCGGCAGCCCGGTGCGCCCGGTGGTCATCAATCTGCTGTGTACCTGCGTTTTCCGTCTGCTCTGGATCGCGGCGATAAATACGGATACCGTGCCCGTCACCTGGGTCTATGCCTCCTACCCCGCCTCCTGGCTGGTGCTGCTTATCGCCCTGACGGTCTGCTGGCTGCGCCTGTACCGCAGAAAAATCCGTCCCCATCTCATGCCGGACTAAAGACCCCTCTACCCACCGCGCAAAAACTGTGCTATACTGTCTGCAAAAGCATAAGGAGGACTGCCCCATGCAAATCCATTGGTTCCAAAACGAGGACCATTTGGTCTACATCAACGGCGCCACCCAGCTGGCCGACCTGGAGCGCACCCTGCACTTCCCCGGCCTGGAGGAGGCCGCCAACGCCCTGCGCCGCCACCCCACCCCCGAGGGGCTGACCATCAAGGGGCCCAAGCGCACCAGCGGCCGCCTGTTTGTGCCGGACCTGACCTTCGGCCAGCATATCCAGATGGGAGAGAATATCTTCTTCTATATGGGTGAAATGCAGGAGTGCTATGTGATCTACTGGCCCGATGCACCCGTAGCCAAGTAAAGGAAGCGATACCATGACCCTTTTTTCCAAGCGCCGGGGCCAGATGTCCGACTCCGTGGTCACGGCCCTGTTCATCATCCTCTCCGGCGGCCTCCAGGATGCCTATACCTATGTCTGCCGGGGCAAGGTCTTTGCCAACGCCCAGACGGGTAACATCGTTCTTCTGAGCACCACGCTTTTTGAGGGTGACTGGTCTCACACCCTGCACTATCTGGCGCCTGTGCTGTCGTTCCTGCTGGGTATCTTCATTGCCGAGTGCGTTCACCGCCGCTTCAAGCACATGGAGCGGGTCCATTGGCGGCAGATGATCCTTTTGGCGGAGATTATCCTGCTCATTGCCGTGGGCTTTCTGCCCCAGAGCCTCAACACCACGGCTAATGCGGTGGTGTCCTTTGTCTGCGCCATGCAGGTGCAGACCTTCCGCAAGATTCGGGGCCATGCCTACGCCAGCACCATGTGCATCGGCAATATGCGCAGCGGAACCGAGGCCCTCTGCGCCTATTTTCACACCCGGGATAAGGAAATTCTTCGCAGCGCCCTGACCTATTTCGGCGTGGTGCTGCTGTTCGCCCTGGGTGCCGGCCTGGGGAGCGTGGCCACCCTCCGCTGGGGTGAAAAAACCATTTGGCTCTCCAGCGCCCTGCTTACGGTGAGCTTTTTGGTCATGTTTCTCCGGGAGGAGGAGGCACGCCTGCACCGGGAATAAGGCGAAAAAATTTAAGGCAATACCGCATAATTGGACAAGAGCGATTTGTGAGTAAATTTTGCGACCTGATAAGGCGCGGTTTTGAAGCAATACTTGATGTATTGCAAGAAATCGCAACGAAATCAGGGCGCAAAATTTCCGCAAAGCGCCGCAGCTTTAATTGTGCGGTGTTGCCTTAAGACGGACGGATGCACTTCCGCCCGTCTTTTTTTGTTTGAATCGCGGTCAGGAGGCGGCTTTTTCCTCCTGCGCCGGCCACTGCCGCCCGGCATGGTCAATGGTGTAGTTCTCCGTGTAAATGAGCTGTCCGATAGGCACCACCGTGTACCCGTTTTGCTGCATAAACTCTAAAATAGACGGCAAAGCCTCCGGCGTGTGCAGCGCCGCATTGTGAAACAGTACAATGCTCCCCGGCTGCAAATTCTCCGTCACCCGCTTAAAAATCGTCTTAGCGTCGTAGTCCTTCCAGTCCAGACTGTCCACATCCCACTGAATCGGCTCCATCCCCATAGACCGGATGGCGGAGATCACATGGTCGTCATACTCCCCGTAGGGGCAGCGGATCAGCGTGGGGGCGATGCCTGTAATAGCCTTCACCTTGTCGTTGCACGCCGTCACATCCGCCACGATCTCATCAGCGGTGAGCCGGTTAAAGTGGTCGTGGTGATTGGAGTGATTCATCACCTCCATTCCCGCATCCCCCAGGGCCTTCACGGATTCCGGGTATTTATCCACCCAGTCCCCCACCAAAAAGAAGGTGGCCTTCACATCGTACCTGGCCAGAATGTCCAGGAGCATCTGGGTGTCCTCGTTTCCCCAGGCGGCGTCAAAGGAAATAGCGCAGAATTTCTCCCCCTCCTCCGACGGCCTTTCCACGCTGTATATCGGCAGCTGCCGGGCTGTCCCCGCTGCGGAAACGGCCGCCGGAATGTGTACCGCCCCGAAAATAGCCGCTGCCGCCAGCACCGCCCCCACCGCCAGTGCCACCCTCCTGGATAGCAAAAACACCCGCACGGTCTTCTTCGCCATAAAACCCCCACCTTTCTTTTCCTACCCTATGCGCCGTCCCTTGTCCGTATGTGTCCCCCGGGCTCCGAAAAAACGCGCCGCCCCCTACCGCAGCCGGTGAAAATCCGTTCTCATTTCATGGAAAAACTTTACTCTTTTTTGGCTTTACATCAACAAAAAATCACTCTGCCCTTTTTATGATCTCCCCGGGTCTCCCCCATAAGCCGCAATAGAATATCACGAAAAATGTCGTTAATTTTGCGAATTATATGGCAACATTCACAAAATCTATTGCAAAACTTTGACAATTATACCCTATAGGAACCCCTTTTCATTTTCTCCCCCTTCCTGTATAATAAGGGCATGACCCCGCAGAAGACGACCACATATCAGGAAAAAGGAGAAAGGACATGAAGAAGATTCTATCCCTGTTTCTGACGCTTGCGATCGTTATAGGCCTCTTTGTGCCTGCGGCAAGTGCAGAACCCACCACGGGAACGACGACCACAGAGTTCGCGTTCCTTGTCACCTCTGACCTGCACGGCCAGATCTATTCCACAGATTACTCCGCCGGCTATGAAGCCAGCGGGACAGGCACCACCGGCCTGACCCGCATCGCCACCTACATCAAGCAAATGCGCGCGAAATACGGCGAAAATCTCTATCTCGCGGACCTTGGCGACACCATTCAGGGTGCGCCGCTGACCTACTACTACGCCTTCAACAAGCCCGAGGTGGGCGACCCCGCCATGAAGGCCTTCCGTACCCTGGGCTACGACCTCTGGGTTCCGGGCAACCACGAGTTCAACTACGGTCTGGACATTCTCAACCGCCAGATGGACTACCTGACCTCCGATGCCAGCGGCAAGGAGACCCCCGCTGCCATTATGGCCGCCAATTATCTGGATGCCCAGGCCCGGAAGGATGATCCCAACAGCTGGAAAACCTGGAAAAACTACAAGCCCTATGAGATCCGGGAATTCGACGGCGTGAAGGTGGCCATCATCGGCCTGGCCAACCCCAACATCCCCAAGTGGGACATCCCCGCCAACTGGGAGGGCATCCACTTTGCGGGCATTTACGAGACCTATATGCACTATGAGCCGGAGATGAAGGCCCAGGCCGACATGATCGCCGTTATGACCCACTGCGGCATGGCCTACACCTCCGAGGCCGGCGACCTGGCCATGGACTCGGTGAAGTACCTGGTGGAAAAGACCGATTCTATCGACTTTGTGTTCTCCGGCCACGAGCACGGCACCAAGGTCCTTAGCGCTACCAATGCTGCCGGCAAGAGCATCCCCATCGTGCAGCCCAATACCAAGGCCAAAGCCATCGGCCAGATCATCGTGACCTATGACAAGGCCACAAAGACGGCGACCCTGGCTGCCGATGATGTCTTCATGACCAAGAAGGTCAGTGGCAAAACAGAGGCCCTCTACGACGTCGACCCGGAGCTCGGCCAGATCCTCAAGCCCTATGAGGAGGCCACCTGGAACGACTATATGCTCCAGGTCATCGGCCAGTCCAACGGTGACTATTCCGCCGCCGGGCTGGGCACCGCTCCCTCCGCCTTTATGGACCTGGTCAACCGCGTGCAGATTCTGGGCGCCTATGACCGCACCGGCAAAAACACCCCCAATAACCCCGACGATGACACCCCCGCCCAGCTCTCCATTTCCGCGCCCCTGACCTCGGGCAGCAAGGAAAACCTCATCCCCAAGGGGGATATTTGCCTGGGCGATATGTTCAGCCTCTACCGCTTTGAAAACTGGTTCTATCAGATCAGAATGAGCGGCAAGGAGGTTCGCACCTGGCTGGAATACTCCGCCAGCAAGATCTATGAGAACAACGGCAAGCTCGATATTAAGGGCGGCCTGACCTACTACGATGTCATCTACGGCGATGGCTTCTCCTACACCATCGACGCCGCCCAGCCTGCCGGCTCCCGGGTGGTCAGGATGACCTACAACGCCAAGCCTGTCACCGACGATCAGGTGTTCACCGTTGTCCTCAATAACTACCGCTTTAACGGCGGCGGCGACTATGTCAATTACCTCAACAACCACGGCTGCACCTTCAAAGCCAATGACCCCGACCGCATCATCTATTCCTCTCAGTTTGACATGATCAACGGCGAGGACGAGGGCCAGGCCCGCAGTCTCCTGGTTAGCTACATCAAGGAGCAGACCGCCGGACAGAGCAAGGGCATTACCCCCAACATCACCTCCAATTGGAAGATCATCAACAGCAGCAGCGCAAAGTCCGATGACATCGTCGTTCTCTACACCAACGATGTCCACACCTACATCGACAATAAGACGGGTAAGGGCCTGCGCTACTCCGATGTAGCCGGCTACCGCGACGATCTGCTGGACACCCACAAAAATGTCCTCCTGGTGGACGCCGGCGACCATGTCCAGGGCACAGCCTACGGCGGCATGGACAGCGGCGCAACCATTCTCAAGCTCATGCAGACCGCCGGCTATGACCTGGCCACTCTTGGTAACCACGAGTTTGACTACGGCATGGAGCGGGCCCTGGCTATCGCCAAGAACGGCATCGTCCCCTACATCTCCTGCAACTTCTACCATGAAAAGGACGGCGTCAAGGGCGCCAATGTCCTGGATTCCTACAAGATTTTCGACCTGGACGGCAAGAAGGTAGCCTTCGTGGGTATCACCACGCCGGAGTCCTTCACCAAGTCCACCCCCAAGTATTTCCAGGATAGCAACGGCAACTACATCTACGGCATCGCCGGCGGCGTAGACGGCCAGGCCCTGTACGACTCCGTTCAGGCCGCCATCGACGCGGTGAAGGCCGCCGGAGCCGACTATGTCATCGGCCTGGCTCACCTGGGCGTAGACGAGTCCAGCCGCCCCTGGACCTCCAAGGATGTCATCGCCCATGTCACCGGTCTGGATGCCCTCCTGGACGGCCACTCCCACTCCGTAGTGGAGCAGGAGCTGGTCAAGGATAAGGCGGGCCACGATGTGGTCCTGTCTCAGACCGGCAGCTACCTGAAGAACCTGGGCCAGCTGACCATCACCGCCAACGGCCAGATCACCACCAAGCTCCTCTCCTCTGTCTCCACCGTGCAGAACTGGGAGGTCAAGGAGCTGGAGGATGCTTGGATCGCGCAGATCGACGGCGAGCTGGGTCAGAAGATCGGCTCCATCGACAGCGTCCTGGGCAACCACAACAAGGACGGCAAGCGCCTGGTGCGCAGCCGTGAGACCAATACCGGCGACTTCGCCGCCGATGCTCTGTATCACCTCTTCCTGGATCAGGGCGTGGATGTGGCCATTATGAACGGCGGCGGCGTCCGCAATAATGAGATCACCGGCGAGCTCACCTACAAGAAGATGAAGGAGATCCACACCTTCGGCAATGTGGCCTGCCTGCAGCGGGTCACCGGTCAGATGCTCCTGGATGCCCTGGAGTGGGGCGCCCGGAACGCTGATGCGGACATTGCCAAGGAAAACGGCGGCTTCCTCCAGGTCTCCGGCCTGAAATACGAGATCCACACCTATATTGCCTCCACCGTCCAGAAGGATGAAAAGGGCGTTTGGACCGGCGGCCCCACCGGGGAATACCGGGTCAAGAATGTCCAGATCTTCAACCGTGCCACCAACACCTGGGAGGCTCTGGACCTGACCAAGGAGTATAAGCTGGCCGGGTATAACTACACCCTTCGTGACCTGGGCGACGGCTTCGCCATGTTCAAGGGTGCCGTTAATGAGCTGGATTATGTCATGCAGGATTATATGGTCCTGGCCAACTATGTCCAGAGCTTTGAAAACGGCCATGTGACCGGGTATAAGAATATCGACGGCGGCGACGGCCGCATCACCTTCGTGTTCCAGAAGGCGCCTGGCACCGATTCCGGCCCCCAGACCGGCGACGAAACCGCTATCGGCTCCTATGTCGTCACCAGCACCGTTACCCTCCTGGCCCTGGGTGCCTGCCTGGCTCTGCGCCGCAGAAAGACCCAGAAGTAACCCATAGCTCCCATAGCTAAAAGCATTCCCCAGCCGGGCGGTGGCCTTCCCACCGCCCGGCTTAAAATTCTGCAAGCCCTTTTGACACGCCAAGCCGATTCTCCCCACAAAACTTTCCCTTGCATTCTGCCTTCAAAAGGACTATTCTGTGTGTCGTAAACAATGGCGCGCAAGCGTATACTCTGCATTTTCCGAAAGGAGTTCCTATGAAAAACACGCTGAAAGAAAAGCTGGCCCGAGGCGAAAAGCCCCTGGGCACCTTTGTGAGCACCGGCAGTGCCGCGGTGGTGGAGTGCCTGGGCTGCACCGGCCTGGACTTTGTCATTTTGGACAATGAGCATAGCCCCATTGAGGCGGAGACCACCGCCACCCTGGTCCGCGCCGCCGAATGCCGCGGGCTGACCCCTTTGGCCCGGGTTCGTGAGATCAGTCGGCCGGCTATTTTGAAGCTGCTGGATGTGGGCGTCCAGGGCCTTATCATCCCCGATGTGCGCGGCGCGGAGGACGCCCGGCGTATCATCCGCTACGCCAAATACGCCCCCTTGGGCCAGCGCGGCTTCTGCCCCTCCCGCAAGGACGCCTGGGGCACAGCCGACCTGGGGCCCGTCCCCCAGGCCATGTCCTATTTTAACAGCCAGACCCTCCTCATTCCCCAGTGCGAAACGGCGGAGGCCCTGGCTGAAATCGAGGCCATTACCGCCCTGCCCGGGGTGGACGGCATTTTCATAGGCCCCTTCGACCTCTCCATCTCCCTGGGCATCCCCGGCGAGTTTGAAAATCCCGCCTTCCGTGCCGCCCTGGAGCGTATTCTCGCCGCCTGCCGAAGGACCGGCAAGCCCTGCCTCATCTTCGCCGGTGACGGCACGGCAGCCGCCCATCGCTTTTCCCAGGGCTTTGACGCCGTGGCTATAGGGCAGGACGCCACCCTGCTCATTTCCGGTGTTCGCCAGCAAATCGCTGCCTGCCGGGGATAAATAACAGAAACAGATTCGAAAGGAGATTTCCATGAAAGTCTTAATGATCAACGGCAGCCCCCGGCCCCAGGGCAACACCGCCCTGGCCCTTGGGGAGCTGGAGCGTACCTTCGCCGACCTGGGCATCGAGTCCGAAACCGTTCAGGTGGGTCAGCAGGCCGTTCGCGGCTGCATTGCCTGTGGTCGCTGCGGGGAGCTGGGCCGCTGCGTTTTCGACGATGCCGTCAATGTCCTGGCCCCCAAATTTGAGGCGGCGGACGGCCTGGTGGTGGCCAGTCCCGTGTACTATGCCTCCGCCAATGCCACCCTCATTGCCGTTCTGGACCGCCTGTTTTACAGCACCCCCTTCGACAAGACCATGAAGGTGGGGGCCAGTGTGGTCTGCGCCCGCCGGGGTGGCTGCTCGGCCACCTTTGACGAGCTGAATAAGTATTTCACCATCAGCAATATGCCCATCGCCTCCAGCCAGTATTGGAACAGCATCCACGGCCGTGCCCCCGGCGAAGCGGCGGCGGATGAGGAGGGCAGGCAGACCATGCGTGTCCTGGCCCGGAATATGGCCTTCCTTATGCGCAGCATCGCCCTGGGCAAGGAGCGCTACGGTCTCCCCGAGACCGAGCCCCACGCCTGGACCCATTTCATCCACTAAAGGCCGGGGATAACCCACACCCATACAAAAGTAAAGGCGCAGGATACCCGAGAAAGGGTGTCCTGCGCCTTTGTCTCTATTTTTACCTGCCCCGGCAGCGCCGCCGTCATCCGGCCTTCTCCGCCGCCTCAAACAGCAAGTTCCGGTCCACCGCTCCGGAGATACCCGGCACGGTGCCCCCGTGGTCGTACTGCCACAGCTGCGTCTCGTAGTAAAAGCTGGGGTGCTGCCCCGGCTCACCGAGCCACCAGACCCAGTCCCGGACCTGCTCCAGGCCGTAGGTATGATAGCCCATTTGCAGGTTGAAGTAGACCCCGGCCCGGTAGCCACCGTCCTGAATGGCCCGGCAAAAGGCTGCCGCGCAGGCGGTGACCGTCTCCCCGTCCAGTCCGTTGGCCCGGCCCTCCTCGGCCTCGACGGTCTCCCAGTCGTAAAATACCGGCAGCTCCAGAGGGCGACCGTTCAGCATTTCCAGCACATAGGCGGCCTCAGCCCGGGCCTCCTCCGGGGTTATGGCCTGGGAGAAGAAGTACACCCCTCGGCGCAGCCCCGCCTCGCCTGCTCCGGCATAGTTGGCCTCAAAGGAGGCGTCCTGCTCCAGATTTCCGCTGACATAGCGGCGAAAACCGCAGCGCAGCACGGCAAAATCGATGCCTCCTGCCGCCACCTCCTGCCACTGAATTTCCTTCTGCCACTCGGACACATCCACCCCCTGGCTGGCGGTGTAGGCCCCGCCGGTATAGGCCGTTCCGGCGTTGTCCTGTATAAAGTCGCTCCGGGCGAAGGAATTCACCGGAATATCCGCAATGGGCGTAATCCAAATCGTCCCGGTGCCGTCATCCACAACCACCCGGCTGTCCTGCCGGTTTCCTGACAGCAGCAGAAGGACCGTCAGTGCGGCCAAAAGCAGCCCCACAGCGATCCAAAGCCGCCCCTTATTCTTGCTGGCTGTTCCCGGCAACGCCCTGCACCTCCCCACCGTTTTTGTACTTCTCCGCCAGAGCCTTGATCCCCTTCCCCGTGAGCCCGTTCTCCGCGTAGCAGTCAAAGCATTTCTCCAATATGGCTTCCTTTTTCATCTGGTGCAGCGCACGGTTCATAAGGGTATCTCCTCTGGTCATGTAATCGATTATTTAAGCAAAATATATCATATTTTTCGCCAAAAAGCAACGCACAGTAGGGTAAACCCCCTCTAAGGCCCCTCTCCCGCCCCAAGCCGCGCAAAAAAAGCGGAAGCGCCTCATTTCTTGGCGAAAACTTTACGCCTGTCAGGTGTATAATCGCCCTAGCAAAAAGCCCCACATAAAGGCGGCGCAGCGTGTCAAAAATGTCTCGCAGAGTTTGCCGCCCGCAGGCGGCAAAGAAATAAAATCATTTTCTCTCGCGACCTGTGCGTGAGAGAAAATGCCGCTTAGGCTGCCAGTGTGGAATTTGTCCGTCACAGACGGACAAATTATGCGCGAAGCAGACTGCAATCCTTTTGTCGGAAAAACCCGGAGGGTTTTTCGACAGTCTCAGCCGCCTCTTTTTCTTACATTTTATACCAATCCATCTCTCGGAGGTATTTACCATGAACATCTTTCAAGAACTGCAAGCCGAAGGCATCGATTCCGCTCTGTTGGATGAGATCCGCCATTTCCGTGACACCCATCCTGCGCCCTCCGAGGCGTCGGACCGTGTCCCCCACCCCCGCTATCTCTACTACGGCCAGGAGATCTGGGAGAGTGCCGCCGCGGCCCTCCTGTGCGGGGAGCATCTGCTCCTGGCCGGCCCCAAGGCCACGGGCAAAAATGTCCTGGCTGAAAATCTGGCGGCGGTCTTTGGACGCCCGGTGTGGGATGTGTCCATGTATGTGAATGTGGATGCCGCCGCCCTTATCGGCGCCGACACCCTGCAGGACGGCCGGGTGGCATTCCGGGAGGGCCCCGTCTGCAAGTGTGCCCGCCTGGGCGGCTTCGGCGTGCTGGACGAGGTGAACATGGCCAAAAACGAGGCCCTGGCCGTTCTCCACGCCACACTGGACCACCGCCGGGTCATTGATGTCCCCGGCTACGAGCGCATCCACCTGGACGAGTCCACCCGGTTCATCGGCACCATGAACTACGGCTACGCCGGCACCCGGGAGCTCAATGAGGCCCTGGTCTCCCGCTTCGTGGTCCTGGATATGCCCATCATCTCCGACGAAAATCTGAAAAAGCTCCTGCGCCGCAGCTTCCCCACCCTGAAGGACCAGTGGGCCGAGCAGTTCGCCGCCCTCTTCCGCGACCTGCGGCAAAAGTGCGACAGCGGTGAAATTTCCACCAAGGCCCTGGACCTGCGGGGCCTCCTCTCCGCCCTGCACCTGATGGAAAAGGGCATCAGCGCCGGCCAGGCCCTGCGCCTAGGCGTTATCAACAAGGCCTTTGAGCCCTTTGAGCAGCAGCTGGCGGCGGACACGGTCTGGGCCCGCATCCCCGAAAAGACCGACCGCTCCCAGCTCTTTGGTGACTGAGTATGGATCGGGAAGAAGTACAAAGCCGTCGGGCCTATAACCAAATTTGGAACGGCGCCGGGCGCTACGACATCCGCCCGGAGCAGGCGGCCTTTGACACCGAGGGCGATGCCGACCTCTATATGAACACGGTCATGGGTCTGGCCTATGGGCAGTACGATTTTGCCCGCTTCCAGCCCATGCTCCACAGCTTTCAGCAGCAGATCAAGGGCGGCCTGTACACCGATGTATTTTGGCTGGGTCTGGAGCACGCCGTTTTTACCCGGGCCGAAAAGGATCGCCCGGCTCTCCCGGTCCTGCGCCGGGCCTATGCCCAGCGCATCCTGTCCCAGCCCCACCCCCAGGACCCCCGGGAGAGTGCCCAGGGCCTGCAGGCCGCCTGGGCCCGGCGTCTTATCACGGAAAAAGCCCCGGAGGACCCGTGGCTGTCCGGGCTCCTTACCGCTCTGGACTATGACCCGGAATGGAAGGAGCAGACGGTCATCAATCACACCGAGGAGCTTCTATTCAAATTTTACAACCGGCCCCGCCGCAGCGTCACCAACCGGCAGTGGACGGCCTTTGCCGGGCGTAATATCGTCGGCAAGGGCGGCGGCATCCGTCTCATCCGGCCCAACGCCCTCCGGGCTCTGGGCCGAACCGACCCCGGCGAGGGCACCGGCGGAGGGGGAGAGGGAAAGCCCCTGCGCCTTCTGAGCTTTCTCCAGGGCAGGACCCCGGAGCCCATCCTCCGCCGCTATGTGGAGAGCTGCTTCGGCGCATCCATGCTCACCCCGTCTGAGCTCCACGCGGCAGAGCAGGAGCTGTGTACGGATGTTCACCGAAACTGCTACCTGCACTTCACCAAAGGTACACCGATTTCGCACCAAATGGCACCGGAAGCGGCCTGGGATGTGCAGAATTTTAAGCGTCAGCGAGAGAAAAATCGGGCCTATTATCAGGCAAACCTCACCCAAAACCGCCTGACCATTGCCCAGCTCACCCAAAAATTGCAGAATACGCTTTTGCTGACCCAGGACGAGGATCCCACCCCCAGCCGGGTGGGGCAATTGTGCGGAAAAGTGGCCTGGCGCGCGGTTTTGCTGGGAGATGGCCGGGTCTTTTCCCGCCGAAGTGATACCCAGCCCGGAGAGCTCTCCGTGGACATTTTGCTGGACGGCTCCGCCTCCCAAAACCGCCAGCAGGAGAAGCTGGCCACCCAGGCCTACATCATTGTGGAAAGTCTCACCCGCTGCGCCATTCCCGTCCGGGTCATTTCCTTCTGCTCGGTCAGCGGCTGCACGGTTTTGCAGATCCTTCGGGACTATGATAAGCCCGAGGAAAACCAACGGGTTTTTGACTATGTGTCCGCCGGATGGAACCGGGACGGACTGGCTCTGCGGGCCACCTCCTGGCTTATGCGGCGGGGACGCAGCAGCCCCAACCGACTGCTGCTGATCCTGTCCGATGCCAGCCCCAACGACGACCAGCGCATCCCCATAGGCGCCCTGCCTCTGGGGGGCTATAACTACAGCGGCAAGCGGGGCGTGGACGACACCGCCGCCGAGGCCGCCATCCTGCGCCGCCAGGGCATCCGTCCGGTGTGCATCTTCACCGGCAGCGACCGAGAGCTGCCCGCCGCCCGGAAGATTTACGGGCAGGCCATGGAGCGCATCCCCTCGGTGGGCTGGTTCGCTGATGCGGTAAGCCGTCTCCTTTGCCGCCAGCTCCGGCAGTTATAATTTGACCGGAATGCCTCGCTGCCTTGGGCAGCAAGCGCCGGGATACCTCTATAAACAATGTCCGCCGCAGGCCCTGTGTGATGGGTCTGCGGCGGTGTTGTTTTTGAAAAGAGGTTTACTGCTCGTCACCGAAGTCGGCCCGGTAAGCGGCGGCCAGCTTCTCCGGCCAGTCTGAGGTGGGCTCCAGCACACCGGTGAAAAAGCGCAGGGTTGCCGGCTCGTGGACAAAGCGCAGGCCGCCCACCAGGTCCCGGTGGTCAAAGAGCCACTTCACCCGGTCGATAACATACTCTGTCTGGGACAGGGTGAATACACGCCGGGGGAAGGCCAGGCGCAGCAGCTCCATGGACGCAATGCGCTCGCTGCCGTCCCGCTCCCGCTCCTCGGAAAGGGTGCCGCGCTCCATGCCCCGGATGCCGCCGCAGATGTACAGGGCGCAGGCCAGGGCGCAGGCAGAGTACTCCGTCTGGGGCACATGGGGCAAAAATTCCTTTACATCAATATGCGCGCCCAGGCCGCCGCCGGGGGTAATGACGGGTATGCCGTACTCCGAAAGCCTGTCCACGCAGTAGTCGATAAACTGGGGGCCCTGGGAGATAACATCCATGTCCATGCTCTCCTCGAAGCCCACGGTCATGGCCTCCATCTCCTTCACGGACATACCGCCGTAGGTGAGGAAGCCCTCGAACATGGGCACCAGGTCCTCCATGGAATGAAACAGCGCCTCATCCCGCACCAGGATGGCTCCGCCCCGGGCAAAGCCGAATTTCCGGGCCGAGAAGTAAATGATGTCGAAAAGGTCCGCGATTTTCCTTGTGATCTCCCGAACGGACAGGCTCTGCATCTCCTTCTCCCGGGTCTTGATGAAGTACAGATTATCCTGCAGCAGCGAAGCATCCAGCACCGTCAGAACGCCGTGGCGGCGGCAGATGTCCGTGGCGGCCTGCATATTGGCAAAGGAAATGGGCTGGCCGCCGATGAGGTTGGTGCCCGCCTCCAGGCGCACAAAGGGCACATTGGCCGGAGTCTCCCGGCGTATGCAGGTCTCCAGGGCCTCCAGGTCGATATTGCCCTTAAAGGGCAGGTCGCTCTTGCTCACCAGGCCCTCGGCCCGCACCAGCTCCTCCACCCGGCCTCCCAGGCGGGTGATGTGGGCCTTGGCGGTGGTGAAGTGGTAGTTCATTATGACACAGCTATCGGGCTTTACAAAACGGGTAGCCAGAATATTCTCGCAGGCACGGCCCTGGTGGGCGGGCAGGCAGAAGGGCATACCGAACAGCTCCTCCAGCTTATCGCGCATACGGAAGAAGGTCTCGGAGCCTGCATAGGCGTCGTCGGCCCGCAGCATGGCGGACTGCTGAAGATCGGACATGGCGTTGACACCGGAATCCGTGAGCATATCCAGGAAAATATCTCCGTTGTGGAGCTGGAAGGTGTTGAACCCCGCTCGCTGCATCTTCTCCAGCCGCTGGGCCGTGGGAAGCAGATAAAGTTGCTGCACGATCTTTACCTTGTGCATCTCCATAGGGATGGGTTCATGTTTGTAAAAAGTAATAGCAGGCATGGTAAGCTCCTCCTTCATATAGTTCAAATTTTACCGCTGAATGATACGGGCAACAAAAAACGCCCTCCGTGTCCCAAAGGACACAGAGGACGAGAAAACCCGTGGTACCACCTCAGTTTGCCGCCGCAGCGGCCTCATGGGGCACTATCATGCCCGCAGCGCTGTATCGGGCGCACCCGGCGCTGCCTACCACCTCAGAGGGCTTCGGAGCGCTGCTCAGGACGGTAATTGGGATGCCGCTTCCTATCTGCCTTGCACCGACCGGCAGCTCTCTGCATAGGAACGCCGCAGCATCTTACTGGGAGTCCATCATCGCGTTGCAGTGTTATCATAGTGTTACTTTAGCACTTTTAATAGCTGATGTAAAGAAAGAAATTGCACAATATTTTACGGATATAGAGTCGATTTTTAAGAGGGTATCCATAAACAGAGGCAAGGGACCGCTTCAGCTCGCCACAACCGGCTACCCCTCCGGCGCAGGCCGGAGGGGTAGTGGAGACTGTCGGAAAAGCCTCTGGGTTTTTCCGACAAAAGGTTTGCAGTCTGCAGGCGGCAAGCTCTGCGGGACTTTTTAACAGGCGGTCAGCTTCTCTTTTTCGTATAAACGCGGCAGATTTTGTCCGGCAGCTTGCGGCTCAGGCCCACGGCAGCAAAACCCAGTGCCGCGCCGATAAGGGCGCCGGATAAAATATCCGATGGGAAATGCACGAACAGATACAGCCGGGAAAAGGCCAGGGCTGCGGCCAGGGGGATGGCCCACCAGCCGAATTTACGGTTGGCAGCGGTGATGACCCAGGCCCCGGTCACGGCGGACCAGGTGTGGCCCGAGGGGAAGGAGTAATCCCTGGGATTCTTCACCAGCAGGTCCACGGCCTCCTGCCAGCAGGGCCGGGGACGGGCCACGATGTTTTTAAGGCCGATATTGCAGATCAGCAAGCCCGCCAGCAGCGCCAACAGCAGGCAAATGCCGTGCTTGCGGTACTTTTTACTGGCCGTGAGGGCAAGGCCTGCCACGATCCAGACAGCGCCACCCTCCCCCAGAAGGGTGAGCTTGGGCATAAGAAAGTCTAAGGCTCCGCAGTGCAGGTTCTCCCGGATCCAGTGCAGAACCGCCCAGTCCGCCGCTTGAATAAAGTCAGGCATAGCTTCCTCCTCTTACTGAGCCGCTGTAACGGTGTAGGCGGAGAGTATCTTCTCCTCCCCCTCGGCGAAGGTGATGGTAACCTGGTCGCCTACGGAGAGTATAACGGCGTTTTTATCGTCGGCGGCGGAGATGGCATAATACACCGAGCCGTCCTGCAGACGCAGGTAGTACCAGGTGTTGCCCTCCACCACGGCGGAGCGAATCTCGGCGATGGCGCCGGTGACCTGGCTCTGTCCGGAGGGAGTGATCTCAGTATCGCTCTGGTCAATGAGACCGTTGCGGGCCAGCATAAGGCGATAGTTGCTCTCGCAGTCGGCCACAGTGGAGCCGGTGGCCACAATCTGGTACTGGCTCACATTGACCATGGCATACATTTTCACCAGACCCGCCGCATCCTTCAGAGCCATGAAATAGCTGGGCTGGTCGGCGATGTTCAGCAGCAGGGGGAAGGTGGCGGTGTAGTTCATCTGCTGCACCTGGCCCCGGGCAGAATCCATGGCGGAATACTCCTCGGCGCCGGCCACGGAGTAGAAGCGGGTCTCCTTGGTGCGCTGGTTGGAGAGGATGAAGCCGATGTTGGATTCATCGGACACCACGGAGGTGATGCCGGTATACATATACACATCATCGTTCAGAGCGATATAGTTATAGCCCGCCGTGGTGACGGTGACATCCCGCTGGCCGAAGAGGGAGTTGATAAAGCCGTTTATATAAGTGCCGTGATCGTCGTACTGGCTGATGATCAGGTCGGCGTTATACACATGGTCCACCCAGGTGGGAATGTCCCCCACTTCATAGTAGCTCGTATCGCCGGTGACGGCGTTCACCAGCACCGCCCCCAGCACATCCGTGCCGCCGAAGAGACCGATGGTGTTGGTGATGCGGGGACAGACCCAGTAGGGGTTGCCGTCCTCGTCGATCTCAAAGGCGGGGGTGTCAAAAATATAGGTGGGATAGTGGAAGCGCAGGTAGCGCTGAAGATTGCGGCCAAAATGCTCGGCGGTGGTATAGCGGATGCCGTTATCCAGGCGCACCACCTCCACATTCTGGGTCACCATGTCGATGATGAGATAGGCAGGCAAGCCATCCGCACGGTTATTCAGCCACTTGATCCAGTCGCCATAGCGCAGGGCCGTGACACGAACGGGACGGCCCTTATAGTTTATTTGGGTGTAATCGTCGTCCACCTCGAACTGGGAGACCATGTCCGCCAGCTCACCCAGCTTGCGGTTGCCCAGCTTGGTGGCGGAGTCCCGGTCCAGCATGGGGATCTGGTCGAAGGAGATCTCCTGGACCTCGCTGGCAAAGTCACCGGTCTCTACGGTGAGCAGATCCCGGTAATCCGCGGCCCGGAACAGGCGCAAGCCGATAACGCTGCCCACCACAGCGGTGAGCACCAGGGCCAGGGCCAGGAAAAAGGGGATCTTGCACTGTTTTTTCACAAAGCCGAAGTACCCCTTGGGTCCCTCCCCCTGGAAGCCGGAGGTGAGGATGGCCATAACGCAGTACACCGCGCACAGCAGCAGGGCAAACACATAGAAGGACTGGCTGTGCAGGTTCAGCGCCGGCAGGCAAACATAGTAATACACCGCGCCTACCAGCAGCGTGACCGCCAGGTTCAGCACCGTGCGGCCCACCGGGGTGCCTACGGCTTTGCGGGGTTTTTTCTCCCGCTTAGGTCGCCCGGCAAAGGGATTCTTGTGGGCAAAGCCCTGAAAATCGGGGTCGTTCCAGTTGGTATTCATAGAGCAGCTCCTCTCGTGATTTTTTAGAAAAGTAAAAACATTGTACCATACGGGCGGGGAAATGTCTATGGCACAGAAACGGAGCGTGTAATCTCCATTTGTAAAGAATATGCCAAAGGCTTATACCTTTGGCATATTCTGGCATATTCTTTCTTGGTATATGCGACCTCAAACATTTCCAAGCAGTGCCTCTGCAATCAGAAAATCTGTCCGGCAGTCGATGTCTACCGAGCGGCCAGTCGGCATTTTATAGGCATAGGTATTCTCACCATATAAACTGTCCGTACGTTGGAAAAAGTCTGTTTTCACCAAATAGATTGCCCCGTTGATACGGTAATATGCATCTAGGTCCTGGCGACGTTTCTCCCCACCGATACGGATAAAATCGTGCATATTTCCGTCCTCTGGCAGGGTGTTGCACCACAGAGGGGAATGGTCCATTTCACACACAGAGATCACACTATCCGCATTCTTTTCCTTCAGCAGTGCAAAGGCTGCGTGGATATCCTCCGCCGTACGAAGTGGCGATGTGGGCTGCAGCAGCATGAAGGTATCAAAAGTAACCCCCCGCTCCTGATAGCGCCGTAGGACCTCGCGTATAGCATCCTCAGAAGAGGCAATATCGGAGGAGGTCTCCTCACTGCGCAGAAATGGCTCATCCGCCCCAAACTGACGGGCGATGTCGGCATAGATGGGTGAGTCCGTGGACACATGCACGACTGCAAATTCCTCGGACTCCAGCGCCGCTTCCACAGAATACGCCAGAAGCGGCTTATCCTTCAGCTTTAAGATATTTTTGTCTGGCAGGCCCTTTGAGCCGCTGCGGGCAGGAATGATGGCAATGGAACGCATGACAGCCTCCTCACTGCGCTTTTTTCGGCGCATCGATTTTTGGGGTTTTAGGCTGGGCAATGATCCCACAGATCTGCCCCAGAAGCAACCACAGTGCGATATACACCAGGCTGCGCCAAAGCACAAAGCAGCCGTTGACCAATTCACCGGCCAATATGGCGGCGCAAACGGCAATCAGCACCGACAATTGTTTGCACTTCTCCCGGTCGGTACATTTGCAGAGATAACGCATGGCACGGATGAAAAACAGTATGCCAAAGGACATGACGGCCAAAAATCCTATCACGCCGGAAGCAACCAGGAGGGTCAAATAGCCGTTATGCAGGTTTCTATACTCGTAATCGGGCACACCGTAAAAGACTTTTACGCTGATATTACTATTGGTTACGCCCAGAGGATGTGCGGCAAACAGTTTGATACCCTCGCGCCAGATGCTGCTTCGAACGCCGTTAGCAGAAGTTGCCACATCTCGGGTAATCGTTACCTTAGGGGGCTGCCCATCAGGCTGGCCTGGAGTTTGGTTTCCGTCTTCATAGATAATCTGCTGCACACCATTGACAGCAACCGTATCCAGCTGCTGGGCACCGAAGTATCCGCCTATAACGATTACGCAGGCCAGCACGATCTGCACCACAGTTTTTCCTACGAGGCGAATGGTCTTCCCATTTTGGCGCATGGCTTTTCCAAGGTTTAAGCAGAGCACCAAAAGCACCGCAAAGGCTGTCATGGACATAAGGGCAGAATACGCATTAGCCGCTGCGATAGTGAAAAACAGAATGATGCCAGTCAAGGTACATGGCCATTTGGGCATGCCATTGGGCTTGTGGAACAGATACCAGACGGCAATAATCCCCAGCATACACAATTCACTTATATTAGAAGGCCCTGTAGTAACGCCAACCAACTGCATACTGCTATTGCGGTGAATAAATCCTATGGTAAGCTTGGTGCCAAGATGGTCGATCTCTGTACAGTAGTCGGCTAACATCATTCCCAAAGAGACAAGCGCAACAGCCGAAGAAAATACAACGACCATCCAACTCAGTAGCTTCAGAGTCTCCATCTTCGTCTCCTCCTCCAGAGACGAATAGGTGCAGAAGAAAATAAAAAAGTAAAAAGCCGTATATACCAGCTGCCCGCAGTTGGTTACAAAACCACTTTGGCGGTTGAGGAGGATCGTAACACTGTAACCTACACAAAATACAAAAAAGAACACCACATACGGGCGAGTATATATCCTTCGATCCACCAGAAACAGCCATAGCAGCAGCACGCAGCCCACGGCCATAGATGCCATCAAAAGTGGCGTATACAGAAAATATGTATACGGCGTCACACTGCAAAGCAATGACAGTGTACACAGCGCAGCAAACCACTTTATCACCATGTCACACCTTAAATGTTGCTTAAGATTTTTTGCCATTATTATTTCCATCCTTTATTTACTGTATTTCTACTATTGCATTTCCTATTTATTCTGCCAAACATTCAGCAACCGGCAGATCATAAAATCTCTTCTGAAGATTTTTGGGGCGGTGGTGCAGAAAATACAGCATATGTGCAAGAATTTTCTCTGATGTGCTTCCATCACCAAAAGGTGAAACCGTGTGCTCCGCAATACCCTGAACTTCCGGCGTCATGGCCCGTGCCATGGCCGCGCAAATGGCCTCCCGGTCCGATGGACAGTCTATAATGCTTTCAGCACGCATACGGCCTTTTTGCCGGTCGCCGATATTTACCGTGGGAACATGCATGGCCGGTGCTTCCACAATGCCACTGGAGGAATTACCCAACACCATGCGGCAACCCCGCACAGCAGAGAGATAGCGCTGCATTCCCAGCGATGGAACGACCAACCAGTTTTTCCGGTGTTTGCCTTCTGCACGCCATATTTCATTGATGGCGCGGCCACCGGCATCCGCATTGGCCAATGTTACAATATAGTTTAGCTCAGGAAATGCATCCATAGCAGCAATCAACTCATAAATCTCGGCAATACCGTCGTTTTTCATCGTAACCGGATGATAGGTGACCACGGCATATGGGTGGGTGGTGAGATCAAACCGAAGATCCCTTTGCAGTTCCTCCCGAGTAAGCAGCGGCAGGTGCAGACAATTTTCCACACCTGTTTCACCCACATTGAACACACTGCCCGGCTGCTCTCCCATTTGAATGATCCGACGGCGGGACTGTTCACATCCCGGAAAATGCAGCGTACTCATTTTCGTGATACTGTGGCGGATAGCATCATCCACGGCCCCCTCCGTTACATCGCCGCCGGACAGGTGCGCAATGGGGATACCCAAAAAATGTGCGGCAATTGCAACGGCAAGGATCTCATACCGATCGCCCAACACCACCAGCAGACTTGGTCTGTGGCTCTCAAAGTATGTGGCGAACGCAGTCAATGCCGCACCGGTGGAGCGAGCCATGCCGCTTCTGCTGTCCTCCTCTAAGGGGATAGGTACGCAATCATAGGAAAATCCGTCTTTTTTCAGTTCCTCCTGCGTGTTTCCAAAAACAGGGCTGAGGTGACTGCCGGTGGCAACCAGGTTTAAATCAATCTCCGGGCAATCCCGCAGACGGATCAGCAAGGGGTGAAGAAGTCCGTAATCTGCCCGTGTCCCTGTCACGACACACACCGAATATTTTTTTGTTTCACTCATAATTCGATCGCCTCATCGGGGGCATAATTGCGCTGGGCCTTTGTGCCCACAACAATGTCCCAATAGCTTGCAGCCAAACCCTTATCACTTCTTTTTACAGTCAAATTGGCTGCACCGAGTTCCTCTCCCGCGGAAATGAATGTCTTTGCCACAATGCGCTTTAATACAACGGCGGATATAGTGCGTTCCTCTGCGGAGGGTGTCTTATGTCCATTGCCAAGGCCCGCCTCTACCTGTCGGATCGCCGCTATCATCTGCCGAAATTCCTCCGGCTCTGTGCTGGCCAAGTGATCCGGACCATCCATGTGGCGGTCCAGCGTAAAATGCTTTTCAATGACCACAGCCCCGCGGGCGACAGCCGCTGTGGGAATGGCGATCCCTTCTGTATGGTCAGAGTAGCCCACCGGCAAATCAAATGCAGCCCGCAAAGTATCCATGGCCCGCAGATTCACTCGGTCATAGGGGCAAGGATAGCTGGTGGTGCAGTGGAGCAAGGTAATGTCTGTTGCGCCGCCTTGGCGCAGCGCCACAACAGACAGCTCTACATCCGCCAGTGTGCTCATGCCTGTGCTCAAAATGACCGGTTTGTTTTTGCTGCCTATATAACGCAGATAGGGGATATTTCCTATTTCGCCGGAGCCGATCTTTATAAACGGTATGCCCAGTGAAAGCAGAAAATCCAAGCTCTCCGGCTCATCAGCTGTGGAGGCAAACTGAATTCCGATCTCGTCACAGTATGCTTTCACCGCGCGGAAATCATCATAGGACAGCTCCAGTTTCTTAAGCATATCGAATTGAGATTCTTCCACGCCGGTATTAGCGACCTGATAGTCCGCCTGCGCCACAGATCGGGTAATTACATTCTCCGTTTTCCAGGTCTGAAATTTTACACAATCGGCACCAGCGTTTTTCGCTGCAAGGCAAAGTCGCTTAGCAAGCTCAAGGCTTCCGTTGTGGTTTACGCCCGCCTCGGCGATGATAAATGTTTTTTTCACGCCAACAGCACCTCACTTTTATTTTTTTCGTATGCTGCTAATACTCTTTTTGATAGGCTCGTCTGCTTATTCGAATTTTGTATTCTCCCGTATGACCATTGCCGGATTCCCATAGGAAATCACGCCATCGGGCACATCCTTCGTCACCACTGCCCCCGCACCCACAAGGCTATTGCAGCCGACGGATCGGCCAAGGGTAACAATGACTCCATCGTCTAAAAGCGTGTTTTCTCCAATGTGTACACCACCGGAGAGTATTACGCCTGAGGCAATATAGGTATGCGAACCGATGATATTGTCATGATTCACCTGTGACCCGGTATTAACGACAACATTATCCCCTATGACCGGATTTGGCGTAATCAGACAACCGCATTCGATCAAAACGCCCTTTCCGATCTTAGCCTGATCGGAAATAACGGCATTGGGATGGATAACATTCACTGGCTCCCATCCCGCCGCCACAAGGCGGGTAAATAGCCGCTTGCGCAGTTTCATACTGCCCAAAGAAATAATAAACTTATTGGTTCCATATTTGTTTGCTACACGGTCCAGATTTTCATCATCGTCGCCACCGTCAATTAATACATCTTCCGTTCTTGTACCCCAGCGGGCAGCATCCTTTTCCAATATACACGCCGGTTTATAAAGGTTTTGTTCTCGCAAATTATACAGTACAACACCGCAATGTTGTCCTCCACCTACAAGGATAATACCCTCCATATAACTATACTCCTTTATTAAATATGCTGGCCGGTCTCGTCACTTCCTCCGCAGGTCAATCTTTCTTCCATGCGCTTCAGCTCGTCCAGCTGGCCCATATCCAGCCAGTCCTCCTCGCCTACGGTGTAGGCGCTGACCCGGCGGCCTTTTTTGCGCTGACGCTCGATGATGTCCGGGAAGCCAATGAATTCGCCCTCCCCTATATCCTCCAGCACCTCCGGCTCTACCAGATACATCCCTGTATTGGTCAGGAAATGGAACTCCGGCTTCTCCCGCATGGCGGTGATGGCTTCGTCCTTGGTCTCGATCACGCCATAGGGAATGGTGACATGCTTCTGGGCGCAGACCATGGTAACAGCGCTGCCCGTTTCCCGGTGCAGCTGCAATATCTTTTCATAGTCCGCTAAAATCAGCACATCACAGTTGGTGAGGAAAAATGTGCCTTGCAGCTTACCCTTCAGCAGGGACAGCCCGCCCCCAGTGCCTAGAGGCTTGTCCTCGTCGTACCAGTGGGTGTTATAACAGGCCTCACTTTCGCTGAAATAGGCCTTAATAAGCTGCTTTTTATAATTTACAATGCCATGGAACTCCGTGCAGCCATACTGCTGAAACCGGCGCATGATATGCTCCATGATAGGCAAGTCTCCCACGGGGATCAGAGGCTTAGGCAGGATCTTGGTGTACGGCTCCAGCCGTGTCCCCTTTCCGCCAGCCATGATGACAACAGGCAGGCCCAGGGACACCTGCTTTTTTGATGTGTGCCCATGATCGGTCGCAATGTCGGTGATCTTCCCATCCCCGTCTACCACAGGCACGGCAATGCAGCCACGCTCCTGCAAAAGCTCTCTAGCCTCGTCCATGCTGCGTCCAAAGATGGGATGAGCGTTTCCCGCCTTGGAAACAGCTGCGTCCAAAGTGCCGTTGGCCAGCAAGTAGCGGCGAATGTCTCCGTCCGTCAGCGTCTCTGAAAGCCGCCCGGCGGCATCGGTGACGAAAAGTATTTTCATGGAAGCACAGTTTAGCCGATCCATTGCCGTGCGGACCGTCTCATTTTCAGAAATACAAAGTGACATGTGATCCATTTCGCCGTCCTCCTTTTTTCTCTCAGCAGGGCTTCAGCACCTGGCAGACCCGGCGTACATCGTCCTCCGTCAGGTTGGTGCTGCAAGGCACATTCACCACGCAGTTCCAGTAGCGCTTGGCGGTCTCTATATCATAGGCATGGCTCTCCAAGTAGGGCAGTTGCTCATGGATCAGCCCCCAAATGGGTCGGGCCTGAATGCTATGCTCTTTCAAGCGCTGAATGACCTCGTCCCGTGTCCAGGGATAAGGCTGCTGGCAGCACAGGGCGTAAAACCAGTGGTTACTGCGCGTTCCCGGGCGGAAATCCTTGAGTGTCAGGCCGGGGGTCGCATCGACAAAGGTCTTGTAGAGCCGATAGTTCCGCTCCTTCACCGCGATGAAATCCTCCAGCTGCTCCATCTGGGCGATGCCCAGAGCTGCCTGCAGATTGGTCAGGCGGTAGTTATAGCCCACCTCGTCATGCTTGAAATTAGCCGGGTCGCTTTTGGCCTGGGTGGTCAGGTGCTTGGCGTGGGCCAGCCAATCGGGGTGGCGGGACACCAACATTCCGCCGCCGCCGGTGGTAACGATCTTATTGCCGTTGAAGGAGTATACGCCCACATCGCCCATAGTGCCGGCGAATTTCCCCGCAAGAGGCCCCTCGGTATACTTGGTGCCCAGGGCTTCGGTGGCATCCTCCACCACGCGCAGATGGTACTGCTTGGCAATATCCAGTACACGGAGCATATCCACCATATTGCCGAACACATGCACCGCCACCATGGCGGGAATCCGGCGATTGGTGGCCTTGTGGTACAAATAGCCATTATCCACGCGGCACTCCTCGCGGCAGAAGCGCTCCAGTTTGTCCGGGTCGATACACAGAGAATCATCACAGTCCATGAACATAGGCTCGGCTCCGATGTACTTGACGGGATTCACCGCCGCGATAAAGGTCAGCGTGGGCACCAGCACCATATCCTCGCGGGTAACGCCGCACAGCAACAACGCAATGTGCAGTCCTGCAGTGCCGCTTTGGCAGGCCACCGCGCCGGGCATACTTACATAGTCGGCTATGTGTTTTTCAAAATCCTCCACATAGGGACCGGCAGTGGAGACCCACTCAGTTTCTACCGCATGGGTCACATATTTCAACTCATTGCCCTTGAGATTGGGCACAGACAAAGGAATGAATGTATCTGCCATAATGATTCTCCTTTATATACAATTAAAGATTATAAATGTCAACTTTGTAGTGATCCATATTGTGGCGGAAGAACTCGATGGTTTCCGCCAGACCCTGCTCGAAGGTGTAGTGGGGTGTCCAGTCCGTCAGGCGGCGGATCTTCTCATTGCAGCCCAGCAGGCGGTTTACCTCGCTCTTTTCCGGGCGCAGACGCTGCTCGTCGCACACAATCTGTGCTGAGGGATTAATCTGTCGGATCAGCTCATGGGCCAAGTCGCCCATGGCGATCTCCTTCTGGGTGGCAATATTGATCTCCTGGCCCACGGTCTTGTCCGAACGGTAGATCTCATAGAAGCCGTTGGCTGTATCCTTGACATAGTTGAAATCCCGGGTGGGGGTAAGAGAACCCAGTTTAATCTCCTGCTTTCCGGCCAGCAGTTGCGTAATGATGGTGGGGATGATGGCCCGGGCAGACTGACGGGGGCCAAAGGTATTAAATGGCCGCACAATGGTCACAGGCAGGTCAAAGCTGCGATAGAAAGACTCTGCCAGACGGTCAGCGCCGATCTTTGTGGCGGAATAGGGAGACTGACCCTGGTAGGGATGTTTTTCATCAATGGGCACATACTGCGCCGTACCATAAACCTCCGAGGTAGAGGTCACCAGCACACGCTCCGTACCCAAGTCCCGGGCCGCCTGCAGGACATTCAGTGTGCCCTTGATATTGGTGTCCACATAGGCATCTGGAGAGTGGTAGCTGAAGGGAATGGCGATCAACGCCGCCAGGTGGAACACAGCCCGACAGCCTTTCATGGCCTCCCGCACACCGTTAGGGTCCCGGATGTCGCCGGTAAAGACCTCCACATGGTCCATGACAGACTTAGGCAGGGTGTCCAGCCAGCCCCAGGTATTAAAAGAGTTGTAGAAGGCGAAAGCCCGCACTTCAAATCCCTTTTCCACCAGCAACTCGGTCAAGTGGCTGCCGATAAAACCGTCGGAGCCGGTCACTAATACTTTATTCATTGTCTTTTCCTCCTGAAACGGGGTAGAATCCCCGAAGAATTTGCATTTTTTTAGGCAGATGGGTATACAGCCACACCAGCAACTCCGGCTTGAGCAGCACGGTGACAACGATATATACCAGAGCCGCCGCTGCAATGGCAGCCATAGCCGCCCAATTTGTACCCACACTGTCTTGCAGACAGCGGTTTACCGGCACGCTGACAGCCGCAGCCAGACCCGTACCGACGATATATTTCGCCACATCCAGAGCCTGGTGACGGGTGAACACTGGCAGTTTCAGCCGCCGGACATCGAAAAACATCAATCCAGCCGCTAATACGCCAGAAAGGCTGGTAGCCAGCGCCAAGCCCCGATAGCCCCAATAGCGCACCATGAGCACATTGAAAAGAATGTTGGCCACCACGGTGATGACAGTGTTGCGCAGGATCAGCTTTTGCTTTGTGTTGGCTGCCAGGGTATTGGTGAGAATAGTGCGGAACGCAAAGAACGGGATCCCCAAAGCATACAGGCTTAGGCAGGCCGCCGTTATCGCCGTGGAGTCATCTGAAAAGGCGCCACGCTGGAAAATAACACTGACAACGGGACTGGCATACAGGACGAACATCACGACCAGGGGAATGGATGTGTAGCAGGCGATGAGAATGGCCTTCTGCACATAGCCGCTGCCTTCCTCCCTCTGGCCCGCCGCAAAGTGGCGGTTCATGCGCGGGTAGCAGACCTGGATAAAGATAGTTGTGGTCAGCGTGAGCAAAATGGACTGCACGCGATTGGCATAGCTCAAAGCGCTGGTGACACCCTCGCCCAGGCCGGAGGCAAACATACGGTCCACCATGCCGTTAAGCTGATCGACCAGCAGGCTTAGGCCCAGTGGAATGGCCAGGGCGCACAAGCTGCGAAAATCACTGTCCTTGGGATCCACCACAGGCCGCACGCGCAGGCCGTGCTTACAGCGAGCATAGAGCCACAGCGCCGCCAGTGCCACACCCATGGAAATAATATAGCCATAGGCCAGCATCATCGGGTGTTCCGGCGTGGCCAGGTAAATAGAGAGGATCAGAATAACATTTACGATAATAAAATCGCAGAAGCTTCCGGGGATAAAATCTTCCTGCGCCTGCAGCCGGGCCGAAAGCAGGGCAAAGCATACCAAAATCGGCAGCTGGAACACCATTATCCGGCAATACTGCGCTGTTAGCTGTGCCACGATTCCCTCGTAGCCCGGCGCCAAAATACCGGTAATCTGGGGCGCCAAAAGCGCCGCCACAACAGCGACAAATGTGGAAAACAGCGTCATCAAAGTGACGGTGTTAGAAAATAGCCTCCCCTGTTTTTCCGGAATCAGCCGCGCATGGATGGGAATATAGGATTCCGAAAAGCCCTTGGAAACCAAAGTAAATAACACCGCGGGCAAGGTAGTTGACACCGCATACGCATCTGCAATATACGATGTGCCAAACCGATCCGCCAGCAGTATTTCCCTTAAAAACCCAAGCAACTTGGAAAGGATCAAAAGAATTGCTATACATGTTGCCGATCGGGTCAGGTTTTTCTTCATAATCAGTTACTAAGCCCCCATTGCTCCGCGTTTTATGCAGTCTTGGGTGAATTATTTTTCAGCACCTCCCCCAGCCGCAAATGCGGAACGGAAATACCGAAAAACCGCATTTCCTCCAACTTCTGATATTGCTGCGGTAAGGTAATATCGTCAATGACCATGGACACTCCATTCAAATATGCCTGATAGAGCACCGTGGAATAGCGCGCCACTACATGACGCGTGCGCAAAATGGAGGTCTTAATGTCTATCGCAACACAGTTTTCTATAACGAAATCGGCAAACAGACCCTCCACGGCTCTTTTATCAGAATACAGCGGGTGGGGACGCACGGCCACCGTATATCCGGCCGCCTGGAGCTTATGCAGGCTTGCAGCTATGCGGCCCAGCTCCTTTTCGCTCTCATTTTGCAGATAATATGTGTAGTCCACGGTTTTGTCGATTCCATTGGCGCTCCACGGTCGCAGAGACGGTGGCAGTTCCACGCAAAACTGCGTAGGCTCCGCTCGCAGAGATACGAATAGATCCCGGTATAACTCGTTCCAGATATAGCAGCGGTCAAAACGGAAAAAGGAGTCCCGGATATAAAACAATTTCTCCCCGTGCATGACATTGATGTGCTCTGCACCCAACTGATGGCAGTATTCTGTCAAAAGGGACGAGGTGTAGGAATACTCTTCACTGACAATAAACGCCCTTGGCCGATACGCCTCATAGAGATAGCGGTACATGGCCAGCTTCACCATGCACTTAAAACGAAAGAAATATGCCGTGGGATAGCGGCAGTGCATCTGGGAGAGCAGCGCATCGTCATCGCTGGTGAGCAGAAAATGTTCCTGGAACTTCTCTATCTGCCGCAGGGCCGGATATTCTTCGCACAGACAATCAGGCAGGATGCCACGATCCCCCGCAAACAGGAACACAGCATCGCAGCTCTCCGCCCTTTCCGGCGCTGCCGCAGCGCGAAAGCGGCGACGGTAAACCGTAAGCAGAAGCATAGCGCCCAGCTGATACAGCAGGCGAGCAGGCCGCCTCGTCAGCATCATTTGACAGCGGTACTGCGCATAGGCCCGATCTATGTCGTCCACCGGCTCCGGCAAAGCATTCAGGAATTTTTTCTGCTGCTCCACAGATGCGTCAAAAGGAGTTTGCTGTTTCCAGATAACTCTATCAAAAATTTTTATTGCTTGCTTAAAAAGACTCATTCTACCATCGTTCTCCTGCTCATACCATCGAGAAGTACTGCCCCGTAGAGAGCGGAAATTTTATCTCCCTATCCGCTGGTAAAAGCAGCTCTGCACATAAATCCGAAATTATTTCTTAAAATTATATCACAGTTTGGAAAAAATACAAGCTATGGAGCTTTTCCTTGCCGGAAAAGCTCTTTTATTTGCCTTCTTTGTTTGCAAAAACTACACCTATGGTAATCAGCACGGCGCCGAGGATGCTCATGAGGGAAATTTTTTCGCCCAGCAGCAGCCAGCCTACCACCACGGTGACGAAGGGGGTGGCATACAGATAGTTGTTGGTAATGACCACGCCCAGGTTCTTAAAAGCGATATTCCACAGAGCAAAGCACACGGCGTTGCCGAACACGCCCAAAAACAGCCAACTCAGCAGGATACCCGGCTGGGTAAACAGCGGGGTCAGGCTGGGCATACCGTCGGTGATGAGCATCAGCGGCACCGCCGTCAAAAATGCCCACAGGAACACCCGGCGGGTCACCAGGAAATTATCATACCGCTCGGTATACTTCTTAATGAGGATGGAGTATACCGCCCACATCAGGGCCGCCGCCAGGGCCAACAGGTCGCCCAGGGGGCTTAGGTGGAAGGTCAGTGTGCCGTTCAGCACCACCATGATAACGCCGGCGATGGCCACCACTGCGCCCATATACACCCACTTGCCCAGCTTCTCCCCCCGACGGGAGAAAAACTGCGCCAGGATCACCGTGATGATGGGGGACATGGACACGAGAATGCTCACATTGGCGGCAGAGGTATGGGCCGCAGCGGTATTTTGTAGGAAAAAGTAGACGCTGCCGCCGGTGATGCCGATGAGAATGAACATCAGCTCATCCTTCCACGGGAGCTTCAGCGTCTTAGGACGCAGCGCCCACAAAGCCAGGTAGGCAAGACCCATACGCAGGGGGATGATCTGGATGGGGGTAAAGGCATTGAGCATCACCTTGGTCAGCACAAAGCAGCTGCCCCACACCAGGGTGGTGAACAGGGCAAACAGGTGCCCCGTGATCTTTTGGTTTCTGGTCGCTCCGATTTCCGACATAGTCGTTCTCTCTCTTCCTCATAGGGCGGCATTGCCCACTTTTACCGCAGGCAATGCCGCTTTTATAATATTATCTTTTGCTCGGTTTACTCCGCGGGCAGAACGATCTCCTCGCCGTTCATCACCTGGTCGATAACCTCACGAATACGGTTCACGGAGTCATAATCCGGCGGCATTACATACAGCAGCTCGCCGTAGGAGGAGTAGCAGGGCTGCATGGTATCGCCGGAGCCCTGGGTGGCGGACATGGTCTGAATATTCCAGGATGCGCCGTCCTTCTGCATCATCTGCACCAGGGAGGAGATCTGGTCGTAGGAAATGTTGGTAATGAAGTTGTCGGACACCGCCTTCAGCAGATCCTGATATTTCGCCAAAACGCTGGGGGAAGTGGCCTTTTCGATAATGGCCTGGATGACCTTCATCTGGTTCTTACCCCGCTGGTTGTCGCCGTCGGAGAAGGAGTAGCGCTCCCGGCTGAAGGCCAGGGCTTCCTGGCCCTCCAGATGATTCCAGCCCTCACTGAAGCTGAAGCTTCTGTAACCATAGCCCTCTACATCGCCCGCTGCAGCATCAAAGGCGTAGTCCGAATATACATCAATGCCGCCCAGGGCGTCCACGATGTCGATAAGGCCCCAGAAATTGATGCGACCATAATAGGAGGTCTTGGTTCCGTAGAGATTATCCAGCACAGCCATGCTCTCCTGCACGCCATACATACCGGCGTGGGTCAGCTTATCCAGCTCACCGTTGAAGGCCAAAGGCAGGTAGTAGTCCCGGGGGGTATTGATGAGAAGGATCTGACGGGTCTTGGGGTTCACCACCGCCAGAATATTCACATCGCTGCGGCTCTTGGCGTTGATGTCGGAGTCCCGCTCGTCACTGCCGCTGCAGTAGATCACAAAGGGCTGCTTGGTGATGGAGCCGGAGGGCTTGATGGAGGTGATCTCATGCTCCGTGACATACTCATAGATGATCTTGGTATGGCTGGAGAAGTCACTGTAATCCTCCTGCTCCGTCAGCAGGGAAATGTAGCCCTCGTTGAGAATCATAGCCTGGATCTCATCGTCGTACAGGGCATCTGCCATATCGGCTGGCGTCTCGTATTCCCTCGTGTCGATCTGACCCATGCTCTCCTGCATGGCACTGAGGAGCTTCTGGGTGTTCTCCTGGTCACGGTTGGCCAGGATACCGAATTTATAGCCTCGGGTATCGCCCAGCTCTGTGGCATCGTCCTCTTTCATGACGATCACCGCCGTCACCTGTTTTTCCACCATGATGCCAGATATCTTATTTAGGGCGGACTGCACCGCTCCGGCGGCCACAGTGCCGTAGATCATCACCACAGACAACACCACAGCCAAAACGCCGCAGATCAGCTTGCCCAGCTTATTGCGCCGCAAGGGCAGCTGCACGAAAATGTGCAGCCCGTTCACCACCAGCAGCGCTACCATAATCAGCACCATATTGGTGGTTGTAAGCATTTTGGTGGCCATAAGCCGGGCAAAAATAGCCAGACTGCATACCAGCAGCACAAACATCATAATAATGCCAAACCAGTCGAGCTTGGTGCGGCGGATGCGTCTGGCCCGGAAGCTTTCCCTTTGCTTGTCCATATTGTATCTCCTTTGGTCCATGCTCTCCTTTGGGAGAGCTGCCTTTTTCGGGCGTTTTTCTCTTTATTTGCCGAATCTTCCCGTAAAGTCCGTGCTGGCCACATGGGAAAGGGGCAGCTTTACGGGCTTGCCGGTGGCGGCGGACTGATAGATGGCCAGGATCATCTCCAGGGCATTGCGTCCGGCCACGGCGTCCACATAGGGCTTGCGGTCGTGCTCGATGGCGTCCATCATGTCGGCAAAGAGGCTGGTATGGCCGTTGCCGTAGACATTGCTGGTGGCCTCCTGGAGGCCCTTATTCTTTTGGTCGTCCTCGGTCTCATCGGCAAAGTTCCACACATCAATGTTGTTGGTGGAGGTGCCGCCGATCTTCACGGTGCCGGTCTCGCCGAAGAGGTAGAGAGTCTCCTCCAGGTTCTTGGGGTAGACATTGGTGGTGCCCTCGATGGTGCCCACAGCGCCGTTCTTGAACTTCACCACGGCCATGCCGATGTCCTCACACTCCAGATAATCGTGGAACTGCTGCTTGGTGACGCCGTAGACTTCTTCTACCTCGTCGCCCATCATCCAGCGCAGCAGGTCGATGCCGTGGATGCACTGATTCATCAGGCAGCCGCCGTCCTGGGCCCAGGTGCCCCGCCAGGAGGCCTGGTCATAGTAGCTGTGGTCCCGGTTCCAGCGGACATGGATGGAGCCGTGGGAAATCTTGCCGAAGCGGCCAGCCTCCAGGGCCTTACGCATCTGCTGAATGGCCACATTGAAGCGGTTCTGGTGGCAGGCGGCCACCTTCACGCCCTTCTCCTCGCTGCGGCGGACGATCTCCTCGGCGTCGTCCATGTTCATAGCCATGGGCTTTTCGATGATGACATTGACACCATGGTCGATGCAGTAGAGGGCGATCTCGGCGTGGATGCCGCTCTCGGTAGCGATGGACGCCAGGGTTATGTCGTTTTCCGCCAGCATCTGCTTATAGTCGGTATAGCGCTTGATAGAGGTGTCGTTTTGCAGGTCGTATTTAGCCAGCAGTGCCTCCATTTTCTCCGGCAGAACATCGCACACGGCGACGATCTCCAGCTTGTTGTTGATGGCGGCCTTCATGTGGTTCACGGCAATGCGGCCGCAGCCGATGAGAGCGTATTTCATAATCAGTTCCTCACCTTTGTATAGATTTTATGCACTTCAAGGGAAATAACCATCTTCGCTCAAAGTCTCCAGAACCGCATTCCCGAGGCCTTCAGCTCGTCCATGCGGTACAGGCTCTTCACATCGATGAGCACTTTTTCGCTGTCGGGCAGGTCCTTTTTGAACAGCTCCTTCAGCTGCATCATGGACAGGGAGCGGAACTCGTTGTGACCCACAGCCACGATGACGCAGTCGGCCTTGGGGATCTTATCAAAATCCGTCAGAGTCACGCCGTACTCATGCTGGGCCACGGCAGCGTCGGCCCAGGGATCGGTGACTACAGGGTGGATGTCGTACTCCTTCAGGCGGTTGATGATGTCCACCACCTTGCTGTTGCGGGTGTCGGGGCAGTTCTCCTTGAAGGTGATGCCCAGGATGACCACGGTGGCCTTCTTGGGGGCCATGCCCGCCTCGATCATCTGCTTGATGGCGGCATCGGCTACGAAACCGCCCATGCTGTCGTTGACCTTGCGGCCGTTGAGAATGATCTGGCTGTGATAGCCCAGGGCCTCGGCGGCATTGGTCAGATAGTAGGGGTCCACACCGATGCAGTGGCCGCCTACGAGACCGGGCTTAAAGCCCAGGGCGTTCCACTTGGTGTTCATACCCGCCAGGACCTCGTCGGTATCGATGCCCATACGGTCGCAGATCATAGCCACCTCGTTCATAAAGGCGATGTTGATATCCCGCTGGCTGTTCTCCACCACCTTCACGGCCTCGGCGGTCTTGATGGTGGACACGGGGAAGGTGCCGGCGGCGATGACGATATCATATACCTTTTTGATCTCCCGGGCGGACTCCTCGTCCATGCCGGAGACGATCTTGCGGATGTTGGTGAGGGTGTGGACCCGGTCACCGGGATTGATGCGCTCGGGGCTGTAACCGATCTTCCAGTCCACGCCGCACTTAAGGCCGGACTCCTTCTCAATAATGGGAATGCAGATGTCCTCGGTGACGCCGGGGTACACCGTGGACTCAAAGACCACGATGGTGCCGGGGGTCAGATTCTGGCCCACGGTGCGGGAGGCCCCCTCCACCGGGCGCAGGTCCGGGGTGGTGTCGGGGTTTACCGGCGTAGGCACGGCCACCACGATGAACTTAGCCTCCTTCAGCCGGGTAGGGTCGGAGGTGAAGTCCACGGTGGTGTTCTTGATGGCCTCACCCACCTCGTTGGTGGCGTCGATGCCGCTGGCGTACTCGTTTACACGCTTTTCATTGATATCAAAGCCGATGACAGAAATGTGCTTGGCAAACTCCACGGCAATGGGCATGCCCACATAGCCCAGGCCCACCAGGGCCAGCTTCTCCGTACCCTTGATAAGACCATCGTAAATGGTGTCGAATTTCATTTCATTTGCACTCCTCTACTTTATTTTCTGCTTTCATCTCATAGCTTCTGCCGCAGTCTGCACAGATGGCCTTGCCTCCATCAAAGTGCAGCAGTGCGCCGCACTCGCAGGCCCAGCCTCGAACTTTCGCCGGCACGCCCAGCATAAGCGCATGATCGGGCACATTGCTGGCCACCACGGCTCCGGCCCCGATGAGGGCCCAGCGGCCTACAGTGTGGCCGCAGACGATGGTGGCGTTGGCACCGATGGATGCACCCTCTTTAATGAGGGTCTTATGATACCCAGCGCTGCCCTTGGGGTACTTGGCCCGAGGAGTCAGGTCGTTGGTAAATACGCAGGAGGGGCCACAGAACACATAGTCCTCCAACTCCACACCCTCGTAGAGGGAAACATTGTTTTGCAGCTTGCAGCCGTCGCCTACCTTCACATGGTTGCTGACATTCACATTCTGCCCCAGAGAGCAATGCTTTCCGATGCGAGCGCCCTTTTGAATGTGGCAGAAGTGCCAGATCTTGGTACCCTCGCCGATCTCTACATCGTCATCCACGAAGCTGGAGGGATGTACAAAATATTTCTCCTCCATCACAGCGCCTCCAAAACCGCGTCAATGACCTGCTGCTGCTCCGCCGCATCCATATACGGGTGCATGGGCAGCGACAGGGTCCGGGCGCAGTAGTCGTCGGCATTTACATAGGTCTCGCCGTAGTGAGGCTCGGCCTTAAACACGGGCAGGGCGTGCTGGGGGGTAGGATAGTAAACCATATTGGGAATATTCTTTTCCTTCAGATGGGCGATAACCTTGTCCCGGGTCTGGGTATCCTTGGCCAGGATGGCATACTGGGCCCAGGCAGACACGCAGCCCTCTGCCACAAAGGGAGTGGTGAAATCCTTGCTGAACGCGGCGTTATACCGCCCGGCCACCTCCTGGCGGCGATCGATTTCATAGTCTTTCAGTGCCTTCAGCTTGGGCAGCAGAATAGCCGCCTGGACGGTGTCCAGCCGGGAGTTCATGCCCACACGGATATTGTCGTATTTGCCGCCGGGGCCCTTGCCATGGACGCACAGAGAGCGGATGATGTCCGCCGCGGTATCGTCATCGGTGAAGATGGCACCGCCGTCGCCGTAACAGCCCAGGGGCTTGGCCGGGAAGAACGAGGTGGTGGCGATGGTGCCGAAGGAGCAGCACTTGCGGCCCTTATTGGACGCACCGAAGGCCTGGGCGGCGTCCTCGATGAGAATGAGGCCGTACTTCTCGCAGATGGGGGCGATGGTGTCGTAGTCGCAGGGGTTACCCAAAATATCCACGGCCACCACGGCCTTGGGAGTGAGCTTGCCTTCAGCCAGGACGGCCTTTATCTGCTTTTCCAGGCTCTCGGGGCAGAGGGTATAGGTATCCTTGGTAATGTCACAAAACACGGAGGTAGCACCGAACATCTTGGCCGGCTCCGTGGAGGAGATGAAGGTCATGTCCGGGCAGAACACGGCATCCCACTCCCCTACGCCCGCCACCATGTAGGCAATCTGCAGGGCATCGGTGCCGTTGGCACAGGTGATGCAGTGCTTGCGGCCCACAAAGTCCGCCAGCTCCTTCTCCAGCTCCTTTACCTGGGGCCCGCCGATGAACTGGGCAGAGTCCAGCACCGCCTGGATATTTGCATTGATCTCGTCCTTCAGGGCCGCATACTGGGCTTTCAGGTCAATAAATTGCATATTAATCCTCCTTCCCGTCCGCTACCGGGTGTTCGATTACATCCAGCAGCTTCTCGGTCAATTTCTTAAAGTCATAATCATGGGCCGCACGCAGAGCGTTTTGAGACAGGGTCTCCCGCTCGTCCGGGCCCATAGCGGCCATCTCCTCCACCCGACGGGCCACCGACTTGGCATCCGGGTGCTGCACATCCAGCCCAGCTTTATAGGTTACAGACGGGTTGTGCGGGCAAGGAAAATCCGATAGCACAGGCTTTCCTGCAGCCAGATAGTCAAACATTTTATTAAAGCTGATGCCGAAACGGAACAGCGGCGAAGGGGTATTATGGGCGAAATTCACATCTGCCCGGCTGACGATGGAGGGCACGAACTTCTTCTCCACCCGGCCCTTGAACACCACATTACCGATGTTTTCATCTTTTACGCGCTGCTCCAGCATGGGCCGCTCATCCCCGTCGCCCCAGATGAGAAAGCGCACCCGGGGATCCCGGACAGCCTTGGCCGTATCCAGCAGCAGACCCAATCCGTTTACCCTGCGGATAGACCCTGTATAGACCACCTTGAAAATTTCGGGATCGTCCAGGTCCTTATCCTCTACCCGGAAATGCTCCTTGTTATAATCAAACAGCTCCAGGTCTACCCCGTTATTAATATAATATACCTTGCTCCGGGGAACTTCCTTTTCCCAATGCTGCTCTTTGATGTAGTCGTAAGCGCCCTCTACGGTAAACACCACGGCGTCAGCCCTGGTATAGATCCACTTTTCCAGCCGCCGCAGCCACAGAACCGCCGGGTTATGGGGCCCGGCGACGCCATAGGCAATGATGCTCTCCGGCCAAAGGTCGGCAATCTCCGCGATGCCCCGACAGCCGTATTTCCGGGCCAGCTTGATGCCCGTCGCGCAGGACATGGGGGGCATGGAGGTGGCCACAATAGCATCGGGCCGGGGGTATTTGTCACACACACCCGGTAGTTTTCGGGCAAACTCCAGCATATTGAGAATGCGGGAAGCGCCGTTGCCGTGATAGCCCTTGCAGCGGATGAGCACATAGTGAACCCCGTCCACCACATCCTCCCGGTAAGGGGTGTCGTCCTCAATGAGGTTTTTATCGGAGTTATGCACCGTGCTGGCGGCAAAGATGGTCACTTCATGGCCCAGGCGCATAAGATTCTTCGCAAAATAATTCTGCCGGGCCAAAGGATAATACTGGGGCGGCACCGCATAATGGTTGATAAGCCAAATTCTCATAAAGTTCCTCTTTACTCCCTTATTACCACCGCAAAGGTTTGGAAAATCAGCTTGATGTCATAGAAAACCGAAGCGTGGGGGATATACTCCAGATCCAGGTCGATCTTCCGGGGCATGATCTGCTCGACATAGGTGCGGTTGGGATCGTCGCTGGCGGTGAGCAGATCATTTTCATTGCGGAAACGGATAGACGCCAGCCCCGTGATGCCCGGGCGCACCAGCAGCACCTGCCGCTGGTAGGGGGTATACAGGTTCACATAGTCCGCCACCTCCGGCCGGGGACCCACGAAGCTCATGTCCCCCACCAGCACATTGATGAGCTGGGGCAGCTCGTCTATCTTACTCTTGCGCAAAAATCGGCCCACAGGGGTAATGCGGCTGTCATTGCCGGTGGTGATCTTCAGCCCCGCGTTATCCTTACGCATGGAGCGAAACTTGAAAATACGGAAGGGCTTTCCGTCCTTTCCGATGCGCTCCTGACGGAAAAATACCCCGCCGGGAGAGGTGACCGCCACCAGCACCGACACCACCAGCAGCACCGGGCTCAGCACCGTCAGTCCCAAAAAGGAGCATAGAATGTCAAAGGCTCGCTTGCAGGCCATGGTGGCCGCTGAGGGAGGGGTAACAATCCGGTATGGCTGTCGGGCGCCTGCTTGGTTATCCATAAATTTGCTGTCCTTTTCCTTTTATCCGTCCTGCAGGCACATCTTCAGCGTCTGGCAGATGTACCGTACATCCTCCTCCGTGAGGGTGGAGTACAGGGGCAGGGTAATCTCGTTTTCAAACTGAGCCAGGGCACAGGGATAGTCCGCAATGTCAAAGCCCAGGTCCTTATAAGCCGTCAGCAGAGGCAGGGGCTTATAGTGTACATTGGTAGCCACGCCCTGCTCCGCCATTTTCTCAATGATGGCGTTGCGCTGGGCCATGGTCTTGCCCGTAAGCCGGATCAGATACAAATGGCAGCTGGAAATCTCGTCCTCCCGGAAATGGGGCGCGTACTCCACGCCGCAGCCAGCAAGCAGCTCATTATAAAGCCGCACCAGCTTATAGCGCTTTTCCAGCAGTCCCGGGTAGCGCCTGAGCTGGGCAAGGCCGATGCCCGCCATAATGTCCGTCATGTTGCATTTATAAAGCGGCGCCACGATGTCATATTCCCACGCACCGGGCTTGGTCTTGGCCAGGGCGTCCTTGTTCTGGCCGTGGAGGCTCAGGAGCATATACTGCTTATAAATAGCCTCGTCATCCAGGCCCAGCGCCGGATTCCAGGTGGCGGCTCCGCCCTCGGCGGTGGTGAGATTCTTCACTGCGTGGAAGGAGAAGGTGGTAAAGTCCGCAAAGCAGCCGGAGCGCTTGCCGTGGCGCTGGGCGCCGAAGCTGTGGGCCCCGTCAGCCACCACCGCCACCCGGCCGATCTTCTTCTGCAGGTCATTGGCCGGAGTGAACAGCCCCTTCTTGCTCTCCACGATGGAATAAATGGTGTCGTAGTCTGCCAGGATGCCGGCAATGTCCACGGGGATCACCGCCTTGGTGCGCTCCGTGATCGCCGCAGCCAGCTTCTCCGGGTCCATCTCGTAGGAGCCGGGAAGGGTGTCCACCAGCACCAGCTTGGCTCCCACATGGCACACGGGGCTGGCGGAAGCGGTGTAGGTATAGGCAGAGGTGATGACCTCGTCTCCGGGGCCGATGCCCAGGATGCGCAGGGTCATCTCCAGGCAGGCGGTGGCGGAGTTGAGGCACACGGCCCGGTCTGTTCCGCAGAAGGCGGCCACCTGCCGCTCAAATTCCTTGGTCTTGGGTCCGGTGGTGATCCAGCCGGAGCGCAGGGCCTGGCAAACCTCTTGAATTTCCTCCTCCGTAATGTCAGGAGGGCTGAACGGTATTTTACGCATAAAATCGACCTCTTTTTCAATATAAAAATATATAATGTTATGTGTGAAAAAAACAAATCAGGCAAAGCAGGCCCGGACAATCTCCATAATCCGCTCCTGCCTGTCCACCGTGAGCTTATTGTCGCTGGGCAGACACAGGCCCCTGCGGAAAATATCCGCTCCCACATCTTCGCCGGGCCCGGCAGAGATGAACGCCTTGTCCCTAAAAAACGGCTGCAGGTGCATGGGCTTCCAGATAGGCCGGGCCTCGGCGTTATACCGCGCCAGGGCCTCGATGATCTCCGTGGGGCAGCTTTTGCCGCTTTGACCTTCATAGCGGGCCTCCAGGTCTCCCCGCTCCTGGGGACACATGGCTTTCTCGTCAATAAGCAGGCAGGAGAGCCAGAAATTCGGCTCCGCCTTGGCCGCTTCATAGGGATTCATGGTCACGGGCAAGCCGCGCAGGCCCTCCCGGTAGCGCTCATAAATAGCCCTCTTTTGGGCCATATGCTCCTCCAGATACGGCAGCTGGCCCCGGACCACCCCTGCTACCACATTGCTCATGCGGTAGTTGTAGCCCAGCTCCTCGTGCTGGTACCAGGGGGCGTCCTCCCTTGCCTGAGTGGACCACTTGCGCACCCGGTGGGCGGCCTCCTTACTATTGGTCAGCAGGGCGCCGCCGCAGGAGCCGGTGATGATCTTATTGCCGTTGAAGCTGATGGCGGCTATGTCGCCGAAGGTGCCGGTCTGGCGGCCCTCATAGGTGGCGCCCATAGACTCCGCCGCGTCCTCAATGACCATCGCACCGTGGCGGTGGGCAATCTCACACAGCTCCGTCATCTTGCCGGGGGTGCCGTAGAGGTTGGCGATGACCACAACCTTCACCGCAGGGTACAGTTCAAAGGCTCTTTCCAATGCCGCCGGGTCCATATTCCAGGTGTCCCTATCGGCATCGATGAATACCGGCTCTCCACCCTCGTACATGATGGCGTTGGCAGTGGCAGAAAAGGTCATGTCGCTGACAAACACCCTGTTGCCGCTCTTCACTCCCGCCAGCTTCACCGCCAGGTGCAGCGCTGCCGTACCGGAGCAAAGGGCCACCGCATAGCCGCAGCCGATCCTCTGGGTGATCAGGCTCTCTACCACGCCTATATTCTCGCCCACGGTGCTCATCCAGTTACTCTCGAAGGCCTCCGTCATATATTGCAGCTCCGGGCCGTGCATGGTAGGCGAAGAAAGCCAGGCCCGTTTTTCCAGAGGCTTCAGTCCGTTTTGCTTGCGAAAAGCCACGAAATATTCCTCTTTCCCGACCACATACCCCAAATAGGCATAGTAAGGTATGTTATTAAATATGCAAAATTATAGCACTCTCCCCCATTCAAATCAAGACTTTTTTGTGAACAACTACGTCCCCGGCCTCGGCGTGACATTTTTGTTACGGGAGAGAAAGTGTGGTAATCTACGGTGAAATGTGATATAATGAATACCCGACGGAGAAAAATCGAATACGATTCGTAATATTTCGACGCGATTATACGTATTATTATCACATTTTTGATAGGAGATGCCTGCTTATGTCATTTTTTTCTTCCTTTTTGCTGGGCCTGATCCAGGGTCTTGCCGAGTTTTTGCCCATTTCCAGCAGCGGACATTTGGCCATTGCCCAGAACCTACTGGGTATGCAGGATGCCGGTGTGGTGCCGGAGTTTTTCGATGTGCTGCTGCATCTGGGTACCCTGGTGGCCGTATTCGTGGCCTACTGGGGGGAGATCAAGGATATGCTCCGGGAGCTGGTCTGCGGCGTGCGGGACCTTGCCCATCACACCACCCCCACCCCGGTGCCCCCGGCTCGCCGGCTGATTTTGCTGATCATTGTGGCCACCCTGCCCCTGTTCGCGGTGCTGCCTGTGAAGGATAAGGTTCAGGGTCTCAGCAGCAACATGATCTTTATCGGGGCAGCCCTTATCGTTACGGGCTTCTTGCTCTTTGCCAGTGACCGGGTGCCGAAGGGCCGCAAGACCGAGTCCAGCGCCAGTGTCCTCTCCGCCCTGATCGTGGGTGTGGGCCAGGCCATCGCCACCATGCCCGGTATTTCCCGCTCCGGCATGACCATTACCACCGGCTGCTTTGTGGGCTATGAGCGGCGGTTTGCCGTTCGCTTTTCCTTCCTGATGAGCATTCCCGCCATCCTGGGCGCCAATATCCTGTCCCTGAAGGACGCCATCGATGCAGGCATTGACCTTAGCCAGGTGCCGGTGTACCTGGTGGGCGTCGTCACCGCCGCCGTGGTGGGCTACCTGTGCATTCGCCTGCTGAAAATGATCGCCGCCAAGGGCAAGTTCGGCTTTTTCGCCTACTATTGCTGGGCGGTGGGCCTGCTGACTCTGATTCTGACCCTTATTAAATAAGAATCCGAATCCTTTACATCTGTGTGCCGCCGCCGCGGCAGAATGGGAGATACCATGGCTCAAACCACCAAAAAGAAAACCACACAACAAAGCGGCAGGCGCTCTGCCTCCCCGTCCGCCCCGACGCCCCAGGCCCCCAATCCGGCCGTGCGCACGGCGGGCGGTGTGCTGTGCCTGCTGCTGGCGCTATGCGTGGCCGTGAGCTATTTTAACGCCCAGGCGGTGCTGCTGGGCCTGCTGCGCAGCGCCCTCACGGGCCTGTTTGGCTATGGCTACTGGCTATGGGCGGCGATGCTTCTGGTAAGCGGCCTGTTTCTGCTGCACCGGGAGCGCAAGGCCACAGCTCCAGCCCTCTGCGCCCTGCTGACGCCGACTCTGTGCGGCAGTCTGCTGCACCTCATTTTTGCCGCGCCGGTAAAATCCCTTACCCTTTCCGCCCTGTGGGCAGAGGGGCAGGCCCTTCACGGCGGCGGCGTGATCTGCGGTGGCCTGGCAGAGCTGGGCAAGGCGTACATCAGTGAGGCCGTGTTTGCCATCCTGGCCGCAGTGGGACTGGTGGCATGCGTATTCGTGATGCTGCACACCACCCCGTCTCAGGTGGCGGAAAAAGCCCGTCAGCGGGCCGCCCAACGGGCGGAGGAGGCGGGGAGCGACTCCTCGGAGCCGGAGCAGCCCCCTCAGCCTGTGCAAAAAGCCCCCTCCCGCCGCCGTAAGGCGCAGATCGACATTCCCCTGGACGACCCCGCCGCCCCGGCAGAGGACAGGCCCCTCCAGCCCGGCAAGAAGTCCTTCTTTGCCGGTCGTCAGACTCCCACCCCGGACGAGGTGCTGAGCCCACCCCAGCCGGAGCCCG
>QWCE01000728.1_pt1 | contig 58407 bp, 45 predicted proteins | sample 1972531 | NCBI WGS metagenome assembly QWCE01 (sample SAMN09866716, study PRJNA288562) | Human gut metagenome isolate term4_stool, whole genome shotgun sequencing...
AGAGTACTTAAAGCGGAGAGGGAGGGATTCGAACCCCCGGACCCGTGAAGGTCAACGGTTTTCAAGACCGCCGCGATCGACCACTCTGCCACCTCTCCTCAGTTCCGCCTAATGGCGCAAAGGCATTTGTGCCAATAAGCTTTGCAAAGGTAATAAAAGTTATGGAGAGAGGCATAAACTTCTTTCGCAAAACCTATATACATTTCACACAAAAGGTATATACCTATCGAACAATATCTATATACCTTTTGCTCAAGAGGTGTATAGGTATCGCACCGGCATTGTAGTGCCACGACTCGGCAATGCGGCAACGATGGAGGGAGTCGTTTACGCGCAGAAAGAAGCTGGTACTATCTAAGGGAGCAGGAAGTTGCGGAGAATACTGAGACGATACGGAACGAGCGAAGGAATCCGCCCACACGCAGAAAGGAGTTGGTCCATCTATGGTACGATGGAGCAGGACGGTGCGGAATCACGCCTCGGAAGTGCGGTAGCGTAGCGATGCAGGAAATGCCGGGGCGATGCAGGGAATACCGAGATGTACAGTAGCAGCGAAGGGAGGGACCATCCACGCTCGGAGAGTTGGTAGTACTATTTATAAGGGAAGGGTTAGTAAGAGCGCTGCTCGAGCCAATCGACTAAGCGTACGAGCAAGTCGCGCGCCTCACAGGGCGGGAAGGCGGAGAGGTGCCTTTTTGCCTCTTCCGTATAAAGAGACATTCGCTTCTGGGCATAGGCGATGCCGCCGTGCGCATGTGTATAGTGGATCAGCTCGTTGCGCTCGACTTCGCTCTGCTGCGCCAACCGGATGCGCCCCATCAGTTCCTCGCGCTGCTCGGCATCGGATTGCTCCAGTAGATAGAGGAGGGGGAGGGTCACTTTGCCCTCTGCCAGGTCGTTGCCCGCCGGTTTGCCGGATTGGGAGCCGTCCGAGTAATCCAGGATATCGTCCCCAATCTGAAAGGCGATACCTATGTTTCGGCCCACGGTGTAGAGGCGCAGCATGGCTTCGTCGTCCGCACCGGCTATTTTGCCGCCCAGAACTGCGGAAACCTCAAACAGTGAGGCTGTTTTGAAGTGGATGATATCGAAGTAACTCTTCATGGATAACGCTTCGGGGCGCCTCGATTGAGCAAACTGGAGCAGCTCGCCTTCACACAGATTCCGCCCCGTACGGGCGATCATATGGAGCATTTCCTTGGAAAAGTGCTGCAGACCGAAATCGAAAACCGTTGCAAGGAGATAATCACCCACGAGCACAGCGATGTGATTGGTGTAGAGCGCGTTCAGCGTTTCGTCCCCACGTCGCAACGCACTATTATCGATTACATCATCATGAACGAGGGACGCGGTGTGCAGCAACTCAATTACGGCCGCCATGCGTACGGCATCATCACCGGCAGAGCCGCCCGAAAGCCGGTTACAAAGCGCCAACACGATAGGACGTATATGCTTTCCCTTACTTTCCTTCAACCGGTTCAGCGCATCGTTGGCCAAACCGATTCGGCTCTCCAACAGCTCGTTAAAGGTTTCGCGGAATCTCTGTAGGAAATCCCTTTCGCTTTCCTGAAGTACGGTTAATGCATCCATCTCTTTTTCGTGCCTGCGACAAAGGTACTATTTTGCCGCCAAACGCCTATGCGCAAAGAGCCACACCGCGCAGAATGGGGACGTACGGGTACTACCCCACCCAATAGGAAATTAGAGCGGATGGGAGATGAAGCCTATCCTCCACCCGACTTGGAAGGACAAACTAAGAGCACTTTGCCGTTTTGCCCACAGTGAGAAGCAAATAGCCATAGCGCCACCTAAGATATTATAAATCAGAGCTAATCAGAGCCAATCGGATTAGTTCCGATAAACTCTGATATGTTCCGATAAACACCTATGGCCCACGATACGCTATAATACACTTTAATACGTTTCGATACACTTCGATACGTTACGATACGATACAGTTTAATACGTTTCGATACACTTCGATACGTTGGGATACGTTTCGATACAGTTTAATACACTTCGATACACTTTAATACATTTGGAGGTTGCGGCATGTTGTACCTTTGCATCGTTCCTCAGGGAATAGGCGGTAGACGCACGGAGCAAGCGAGCTCCGGCAGCGTGTTATCGTCTCGGGGCAAAAGCACCGACGGATATTACCACCGACTGATTATTACATCAGCGGATGGTTAACCTCTGCGGATGGTTAGTGCGGCGGTACGGATGCTCCACCCCGAGGAACAGCGTTCTTTGACATATTGTATAAACCCTCGCGAAGAAATCTCCACGCCGATAACGGTTAGCGAAGGTTCTCGGTAGCTCTTGGCACTACTTTAGTGTCAGAGGCTATCAGAGGCTATCAGAGGCTATCGGAATCAATCGGAACCAATCGGAACCAATCAGAGCCAATCGGATTAGTTCTGATTGGCTCCGATAAGTTCGGATACTATCAGATGCTATCTGATAAGTACGGTAGGCGCTTTAAGCAAAAGGAGTTGTCGCTGGCTGCACCCAAGTAGCCCTTTGTAGCTGTGGCTAAGTAGGGATGTTCGTTGCCACGGCTTGAGCGGGGATGTTCGTTGCCGTGGTTCGAGCGGAGATGGCGGGCACTACCGCGCGCTATTGCATCAGCTTCTGCCGGATGCGTGCGGCAAGTGTGTTGTCGTTCTCTTTGCCGGAGGTTTCGTCAGAAGCCCACACAATGAGCAGCGAGTCGCCCAAGTGCAGCTTGCTACGTCCTTTGGGCACTATAAAACGATCGTTGTGCCGGATGAGGATCACCAGCTCGTTTTCGCCCAACTGTACGTTGCGTAGCTCGGCACCATTTGCGAGCATCTGCTCATCAACCGTTCGCTCTTCCATATGGGTGCCGGTCTCTTCGGGTATCTCTACACCGATGAAACTACCCTCAGGAGGTGCTTCGGTAGCCAACCCGAGTCGTTTGGCAACAGGAGTGATGGTCATGCCCTGCACCAATAGGGAGAGCAGCGTGATGAAGAAAACAATGGAATAGATGTGCTGCGACCCTTCGATGCCGCTCACCACCGGATAGGTGGCAAAGATAATGGGAGCGGCTCCACGCAAGCCCACCCACGAAATGAACAGCTTTGCCCGGTTGGTCATGCGCCGGAAGGGCAAAAGGGAGATGAATACAGCGAGCGGTCTGCCCAACAGCATCATAAAGATGCCCACAGGCACCGCCAACAGACCGATGGTCATCGCTTCGCGCGGATTGACCAGCAAGCCGAGCAAAAGGAAAAGTGCAATTTGTACCAACCAGGTAATCCCGTCGAAAAAGTTACTAATGCTTGAGCGGTGCTTCAACCGGTTGTTCCCCACCACAATGCCGGCGGTGTATGCCGCCAAATAGCCGTTGCTCTTAATCAGTGTAGTGGCAGAAAAGGTGAAGAGCAGCACGCACAACAGCATAATGGGATAGAGCGTGCGGTTGGGAATGTGCAATTTGTTGATCAATAAGGTTGCCAGCCCCCCCATCAGCACACCAATTGCCGCGCCTCCCACAAACTGGTACAGGAACTGAAGCAGCAATTGTCCCACGGATACGGATGCGCTACCGATGAACTGCATCAGCACGATGGTAAGCATGTAGGCCATCGGGTCGTTACTTCCACTCTCCAACTCCAGGGCAGGCTTGAGGTTCTGCTTCAATTGCACGCGCTGGGAGCGGAGCAACCCGAATACGGATGCCGAGTCCGTACTACTCATGGTGGCGGCTAAAAGGAGCGCCAACGGAAGCGAGAACTCCTGCCCCAAATCGAATTGATTGGAGATGTAGTAAATGAAAAGCCCGGTAAAGCCGGTGGTGAGCAGAACGCCTACCGTGGAAAGCACTATTCCCGGGCCGAGCACCGGGCGTATATCCTTTATTTTGGTATCCATCCCCCCCGTAAAGAGGATAATGGTGAGGGCAACCATACCGATGCTCTGCGCCATTTTGGCATCGCTGAATTGGAAGCCGAACCCGTCCACACCGAACAACATTCCGGTGAACAGGAACAGCAGCAGCACCGGGATACCGAAACGCGAGCCCACCTTGCCGATTATGATACCGGCAAAGATGATAATGCTACAAAACAGTACCAATGCTTCTGCGGAAAATGCCATATGCCTATATTTTCTCTTCCGATTCGTTCAAACTATCCTTAGAGGTTGTTTTCTGCATCATTTTCTTGCAGAACAACCCTTTGGGGTGCAACCCGTGCGCAAAGATAACCAATATGAGCAGAACAGCCATCGCACAAGCAGCGCGGAAAAGCGTATCTTTGCAAACAGGTATATGAAAGAACTACACGAAGCGAACAGAATGGGAACGATGGTGGTTACACGCTACCACGATATAAGTATGGGTCACCGCGTGGTGGGTCACTCGGGCAAGTGCCGTCATCTGCATGGGCACAACTACCGTATTCACTTCGTTTGCCACGCAAAGGAGATGGATAACCTTGGGCGCATCATCGATTTTGGCGAGATCAAAACGCGTCTTTGCGCCTGGTTGGAAGCGCATTGGGATCATCGTATGATGCTGTGGGAAAAGGATCCGTGGCTCGCACAATTGCAGGCGGTGGATGCCGAAAGCATCGTTGTGGTGCCGTTCAACCCCACTGCCGAGGCCATTGCGCGCTATCTGGTTTGCTGCGTTGCGCCCGAATGCCTTGTCGGCACGGGGGTTACGCTCGTCAGCTGTACGGTGGAGGAAACCGCCAAGTGCAGTGCCTCCTATTCGTTGGAGCCGTTTGCGCATTCGTAAAGAATGGAAGTGCTCCCCATTAACGAGATATTCTATTCGCTCCAGGGCGAGGGCGGGCAGAGTGGCACGCCTATGGTGTTCGTCCGCTTTGCCGGGTGCAACCTGAATTGCTCCTATTGCGACACCGATTTCGCCGCCGCTCAAATGCTTTCGCCCGAGGAGATTCTTCGTGCCGTGGCGGCGTTTCCCTCCAAGGAGCTGCTTTGGACGGGTGGCGAGCCCACTCTCTTTCTCACCGATGCGCTCGTAGCCTTTTTCAAGGCGAAGGGCTATCGGCAGAGCATTGAGACTAACGGCACGCGTCCCGTTCCTAATGGAATCGATTGGATCACCGTAAGCCCTAAGCCGGAAGCGTTTCCGCTCCTTGGAGCTAATTTCCCCCAAGGCGTAAACGAATGGCGGTTTCCCTTTGGTAAGGGCTCTCCGCTCCCTCCGCTTCAAAGCACCCTTCCCAAAGCATCGTGCTACTTTCTCAGTCCCATTGTGGGGCGTAGCAACAAAATAAACGGTGCCGATGGTGCGTTAAAGGAGTGTATGGCGTACATCTTACAACATCCGGAATGGCGACTCAGCGTTCAACTTCACAAGCTTATCGGCTTTCGTTAGTGCTGCTGCTCCTCAGCGCCCTGTTTTTGGGCGGGTGCCGTGCTCGGCGCATCAAGGAGGCGGAGCTGGCCGATAAGGCTGCGCGCTATGCCGAAGCAGCCCTTCTCTACCAAAAACTCTACCGAACCACGAGCCGAAAGGAACCGGAGCATAAGGGCTACTTTGCTTTCAAAGCTGCCGAAAACTACCGAATGATGCGCAACCCGAGCCGCGCACTGGGTTATTACCGTATGGCGGCGCGTTTGTTGCCGCTTGATAGCGCCTCCATGCTTACCCAAGCGCGTCTTTGCGAAATGCTTGGTAAGTACACGGAAGCGGCGGATATGGTTACGCACTTCCTGGAGCTTTACCCCAACGAACCGCACGCCACGGCATTCCTTACGGAACTACGGCAAAAAGAGCAGCTCGCCGAAAATCGCTTTCGCTTCCAAATAGCTGAAGCGAAGCTGCTTAACTCGGCGCGGAGCGACTTTGCCGGTACCTTTTCCTCTGAGGGCACGGAGTTCATCTTCTCCTCTGCCCGCAGCCGTAATCCGGCGCTTGCCGAACACCCCGCTACGGGTGAAAAGAACAATCAACTGTTCGTCTCCAAAAAGAACGCGCGCGGCATCTGGTCGCGCCCCGATAGTGTTCAGGGAGGCATCAATAACGGTAACGACAATGCTGCTCCGGCAATCACACCGGATGGCAGTACACTCTACTACACCTCGGTGGAGCAGAGCGATTTGTACGACCGCACCGCTAAGATCTTCCGCGCCGCACGTGCCGGTGAAGGCGGTTACGCCGCCGGAACGGAGCTGAAGATGTGGGACGATACGCTGCGCATGGCGGCGCATCCTGCCCTATCGCCCGATGGGAAGCGTATGGTTTTTGTCAGCACCGGAGGCTACGGAGGCAAAGACCTCTACACCATCCGCACGGATCAAATCGGCACGCTCAAGCCCACCAATATGGGAGCCGCCATCAACAGCGCGGGCGACGAAATGTACCCCTCTTTTTACGACGACAGCACCCTGTACTTCGCTTCCGACGGGCATCCCGGTCTCGGCGGATTGGATATTTTCCGTGCCAAGCTCGATACAAACGGCGAGTGGCAAGTGGTCAATCTCGGCAGCCCCATCAACTCGTCGTTCGACGATTACGGAATCTGCTTTTCGCCCACTCCGGACCGCGAGCACGTAACCGAGGGCTACTTTGCCTCATCGCGCAACGATCGCCGCGGCTATCCGCACCTCTTTTCGTTTCACCAAAATGCCGTATTTGTCACCTTGGAGGGCTATGTAGCGGATCGCGAGGGAAACCCCATTGAGGGTGCTTCCGTGCGCTTAGTGAGCCGCAATAACCCGTTGGAATACCGCACCGTAACCTCGCGCACCGACGGATTTTTCTCCCTTCAGTTGGATACCGATACCGATTACCTGCTGCTCGCATCACACAAAGATTATCTCAATCAGTACCTTCCCTTCCAAACGGAGCCGCTTACCGAGAGCGCGCTGTACGAAATCGAGTTCTACCTCGCCTCCCGTCACCGACCGGAGGTGTTCAACGATATCTACTACGACTTCGACAAGGCAACGCTTCGCCCCGAGAGCAAAGCCGCTCTGCAGGAGATGGCGAAAATACTTACCGAGAATCCGGAAGTTCGCGTCCGCCTCTCCTCGCACGCCGATCGCCACGGCCCTGATGCCTACAACATAGGGCTTTCGGAGCGCAGAGCGCAAAGCGTGGTTGCCTATTTGGTGCAGCTTGGCATCGATGCTGCCCGTTTGGAGGCAAAGGGATACGGCAAAACGAAGCCTCGCGCCGTTACGCCTGCGGTGCGCAAGCAGCTCTCCCTACCCGACGATGCCCTCGAGCTGAGCGACACCATTGTGGAAGCACTCAGCGACGAAGAGCAAGCGGTTGCCGATCAACTGAACCGACGTACCGAATTCACCGTCATTGAGCCGTAAAACCTCCTGATGAAAGTCTACACAGCCCTATTTGAAGCCGAATCCGCCGCGCCTGTACTCTATTACAAGGGCGAAGGACTCCTGCGCAACGGCTTCCCCTTTTTCCTTCCGGATAAGGAGCCGCTCTACCACGCGGTACCGGTGCTGGCACTGCGCATCGCCAAAACGGGCAAGGAGATTGCGCCGCGCTTTGCGCTTCGCTATGTGGAGGCGCTCGGGGTGGGATTCGATATACTCTGCCCGCGCCTGCTGGTGCGCCTTTCAGCCTCCGGATTGCCGTGGGATACCGCAGTTGCCTTTGCCGATAGTGCCGCTGCTTTCTTCCCCACGCCCTATGTGCAACCGCAAATAGTAACCGAGGGACGCTTTCCGCACTATGCCGAGGCACAGCTCGCCTTGAGCGTTACGCTGCCGGACGGCTCCTCCTTTACGGAAACGTATGCTCACGAGATGCCGGAAAAAGCGCTTTCCGCACTTTCCGCCCTCACGCTTCTGCACTGCGGCGATGTACTCCTCTTGCGTAAAGAGACTACCCGCGCCGTGCCGCTCGCCATAGGCGAACAGAGCCTGATCAGACTCGCTGAACGCGCCGATACGCCCTATCCGCTCCGCGTCAAGTAACCGTCTCCGTAGCACAACGCTGCGCGAGAGCTAAAACAATATGTCAAAGAACGCTGTCCCTCCGGGTGGCATCGGCACCGCCGGTGCTAACCATCCGCGGTGGTTAATCATCCGCTGACGATAACTACCTGTAGATACTAATATCAACCGGTGTTCACCTTCTGTGTAGGTCACTCATCCGCTGATGTAATAATCATACGGTGATAGGCATCTGTGAAGGTTACCCATCCGCTGATGTAATAATCAACCGCTGCTAACATTCCGTGGAGGTTATCCAACCGCTGATCTTATAATCAGCCGGTACTGGCCATCCATGGAGGTTAATCATCCGCTGATGTAATAATCATACGGTGGTAATGTCCGTCGGTGCTTTTGCCCCGAGGCGGTAACACGCTGCAGGAGCTCGCTTGCTCCGCGCGGCTATCGCCTATTCCCTGAGGAACGATGCAAAGGTACCACACGGCACTACCCCCAAATGTATTAAAGTGTATCGAAGTGTATTAAACTGTATCGTAACGTATCCTAACGTATCGAAGTGTATCAAACTGTATCGAAACGTATTAAACTGTATCGTAACGTATCCTAACGTATTAAAGTGTATCAAACTGTATCGAAACGTATCCTAACGTATCCTAACGTATCGAAGTGTATCGAAATGTATCCTAACGTATCGAAGTGTATTAAAGTGTATCGAAACGTATCGTAGGCTATCCGAACTCATCAGAGTTTATCGGAATTTATCTGATTTATTCTGATTGGCTCGGATTGGTTCCGATAAGTTCGTTTTCCGGTAGTAATCGTTACCCCGAAACTACCGGAATGATAGAACGCTACAGGCAATAGTACTAATAAAAAGCAGCAGCACCCGCGTCCGCGGGCGCTACTGCGCAAGGCGGCAGGGAGCGATGTGTGTCACGTCGCCCCGCGTGTCGCTGATTTTTACTGTTTTGCCTATTTTTTTTGCGGGCAAAAGGGTTACTAGTTTTTTTCCGCTACACGCAACCGGAATAAGGGGTTACTCGTTCTTTTCCGCTACAGGCAGGCGGAGTAGAGGGTTACTTGCTCTTTTCCGCTACAGGCAGGCGGAACAGGGGCGTATCGTCTATTTTATCCGTTGTTTCGGTTCCGTCCACAAAGTAGCGCGGCTGTACGGAGCGGATGCGTCGCGGCTCATCGTAGCGTATTGTCAGAAGGTATTTCCGACTTTCGTAACCGCTGCGCTGAAGCGTTACCTCTACTTCGTAGATTACCGCGGGAAGTCTGTTTATTTTGTCGTAATTGGGCGGATAGATAAAATGGCCGTCGCTAATGGAAAGCGCGTATGCGATTCCCTCTTTTCCGCTTACACGCTCCAGATCCACCCGGACGCCTCCATTGCCAAACTTTTCGTCAGTACTACAGCGAACAAGCCGGGCAGCGACCTGCCAATCCGGAGATTCATTTTCCGCGATCGGCTTTCCTTCGTCATTGCACAGAGCAATGTAATGTTTGTGAGCAAATGGTGCATTCGTGTTTTTAATGCCGTTGCACGATGTCCATAAAAGGGTGAGCCCTATTGTCATTACGGCATACAGTGTGATACGATTCGTTTTCATCTCTTTCATGCTTAAGTATGTTGATGCGTTTTATCTAATCATTTCTATCGCAAAGATACAAAACAATCTTTTCCCTGCGGATCCGTTACGGTATAGGCATTTCGCGGTGGAAATTAGGGAATAGGGGTGGGTAGGTTATCGGTAGGAAGCGGCTCTCCGGTGCCGGCATCCCATTCGGTAGCGAGAATGTTCAAGTGCCCTTTTAGGTTATAATCCACTCCATCCGCGCCTTTGGCGGTAATTACGTAGTAATAGGCACCGGTGGGCACCGGTTTTCCGTTAAACGTTCCGTCCCAGCCTTCATCGGGATTATCCCAGGAAAAGAGCAATTTGCCCCAAGCGTTGTAGATGTATCCTTTGAATTGAGTGAGCGAGCGGTGCGCCACGCGGAAGCGGTCGTTCACGCCCGGGGAGGAGAAGGGGGTGAACGCGTTAGGCACTTCGAGCCGAGACGCGGCTATATCTATTTTGTAATCGGCATCGGTTGCGGTGCACTGACCATCGCGCGAGAGCGCTTCCACGGAAATGAGGTAGCTGCCCATCTGCGTAAAAGTGTAGGATGTTTCGGCGCCTTCGGCACTAAAAAGCAGGGGTGCCTCGGCGGAGGTGTGCTGCGCGGAGACGATGCGCCAGGTAAAGCGCGCCGCGGCAGGCTCGTTGGCAATCGCTTTCATCGTTATTTTGAGGGGCGCGCCATAGGCACTTTTGGGCGCATTGGCAACGCTATCCGCGGAATTATTCTCCATTTCGTATAGTGCGTGCAGTTCGATGCGCCGCGCCGGTAGCAGGTTGCTTACAAGAGGGGGGTGATTTATGCCCAAAAGCGCGGTGAATTGGTCGCCCAACAGCGTAAATCGGGTATCGGCAAGCGGAGCAAATAGCTCTAATCCTTCGTTGCGGAGCGGCAGCGAAGCCTCGGTTTCCTTGGGAACGAAGCGATGAGCCGCCTCGTCGTAGGTTAGATCGGTATAAACGATGCGGAAAAGACGCTCCAAAGTGCGCACATTGCCCTGCGGTGTGTAGCATTGCCACGAGGCAAAGGGGGTATCCGCGCGCAAAAGCAGACGCTCGCACGGCGCGTTAGGGTCGTACTCGGCGGTAAGCGTACCTTGTGGCAGTGGCGCACTCTCGTAGCGGGCAAGCCAGTAATAATCAGGCAATCCGGAGGGCTTTTCCACTACATAGCCGCAATCGGTATCGGGATTGGCGAGCACAAAGGCAGATCCGTCGTGCGTAGCGCTCGTTACTTCAACGGCATCGGCGGCAGCTTTTGCATACCTTTTGAGCTTACTCCCGGCAGGCGCCTCTATACGTATGCTAAAAGTGCCGGTAAGGGGGTGCAGCACAAAGCAGTGCATGCGCTCGCCCTCGGGCGTTTTCATGGGCGCGAGAGCGCATCCGGAGCCGGTAATCTGCGCTTGGGCACAGAGCGCCGAGAGCGCGAAAAGGAGCAAAACAAGGATACTTTTTTTCATAGGGGTATACTGTGATGCCGATCCACAAAGGGGCTTTGCCGGAGGAAGCAGGCTTCCGGCAGCTCGGAAGGGGTGAGTGTGGGCGGCGTTTTGAATAATCCGTACAGAGCGGAGCCACTACCGCTGAGCGAGGCATAAAAGGCACCTTTGCGCAAAAGCAACTGTTTTAGTTCGGCGAGGAGCGGATAGCGCGGGAAAAGCGCCGCCTCAAAATCGTTGGAAATACCCCTTTCACCCAAGGGCAGGGGGCTGTTCCATTGCGTTTTCAGTATACCTTTCATTGTGGGGTTGCACTCGGTAAGCGCGTAAGCCTCCTTTGTGCTGACCGCTATGGGCGGTTTCACCACAGCGATGTAGGCATCTCGCAGCTCGGGGAGCAGCTCCAGTGGCTCCAGATCGGTACCGATTCCGGTAGCGAGCATGGGTCCGTTGTAGATAAAGAATGGCGTATCGGCACCCGCCACGGCGGCGATTTCAGCCAATTCGGGTTTTGCAATATCCAAATGCAATAAATCGTTCACGGCGCGCAGGAGCGCCGCTGCATCGGAGGAACCGCCTCCCAAGCCGGCTTCGGAGGGGATTTGCTTGATTAGCTCTATACGGAGCGGCGGCACGGCATATCGGCGTTCCCTGAGTGCATGCAGCACTTTGAGCACACTATTGGCGGAGGGATCGCCTTTTACCGGTAATCCTTTGAGTAGGAAGTCATCCTCTGTCAGCCCATCGGGGGCGGTTACCTCCAAAATATCGTATAGAGGAATCGGCACCAGGCAGCTTTCGATAGTATGGTAGCCATCAGGACGCAAGCCGGTGATATAGAGGCCGATGTTTATTTTGGCGGGAGCAAATCGAATCATAATAGTTAAGAATGCTTTTGTGCCGTTTCGCTCGCTTTCAGTCGCGCTACTGTATCGGGAAAGAAGTAGCGCGCACGCTCGGAATCGGTACCTTTTCGATACGCCTTATAGGGATCGGATTGTTTGAGGAGTGCACGCTTGATAATGGGCGCGAGGAGCCAGGCGCCAAAACGTTTCCAGCAGGGCGTGGCTTTGCGCGTCATTTCGTAAAGGGATTGCAGCGTATCGCGCCGGAAATGTACAATCTGCTCGAGTTCGTCGCCATCCACAAAGATGCCGCAATGATAGTTATGTTCGGCAAAAGCGCCCTCGGGAAAATCGAGCTTGCCCAAGCCGGCGATCTCAAAGTTGCTTTGGAGGAACTCGTCGTAATCCACGCGGCACTGCTCGCCACCGCCCAAATTGAACGTTTTGCCCTTTAGTTCGTCGAGGTGCTCCAAGGCATTTACAAAAGCGCGTGCCGTATCGCGCGGCGTTGTGAACTCCATTGGCGTGGCAAGGGGCATGAGGAACATAATACCGGATACGTGGTGATTGCCGGCACCCATAATGGCGGAGAGGCGAAAGATGGTGCTATCCAAATTACTTTCGCGGATCAATTGCTCCATTTGGACCTTCGTTTCGGCGTAATTATCGCCTACGGAGGGGCGGAGGGGATCACCCACGCGTATTTCGGGGTTGGTAATGCGGTCGCCGTACACCGCCACGGAGGAGCTGAACAGTAGGAAGCTATTCGGTGCATTGCGCTCCAGCGCGTCAATTAGGTTACGCGTGCCGCCCACGTTGATCGCTTCGGTTAGGGCAGGATTCCGATAAGCGGCGGGCGGAATGAGGGAAGCAAAGTGCAGGGTTACGTCTACGCCACGGGTAGCTTCCTCAAGGGTTTGCACTTTGGTTATATCGCCGTACTTAGGAAGGATGCGCCGTTTGATGCGATCCTTCAGTTTATCGAAAAAGGCAAGGGACCTTTTTGTTTTCAGATCGAAGGCGCGGATCTCGTAGCGATCGGTCATTTTGGCGAGCTGCATCAGCACCTCTTTGCCCACATTGCCGGTGGCTCCGGTAACGAGCACTACCTTTTTATCGGGGAGGGATGGGTTCATTGTTTTATCGCTTAGTTACGTTGCCGCGCATAGGGGGAATGGGGCTTAAAAATAGGTATATACCTATTGATAGAAAGGTATATAAGTTTGCAACGAAAGGTATATACCTATTCAACGGAAGGTATATACCTATCGGGAGGGCGCTGCGATGCATCGCCTCGGGGCAGTACCGGGGAAGCACCGCCGCACGGCAGTATACTCCCCCGGGACCGATTGGTTTGCACAAAAACAAGGAACGCGTTAGCGAATGCCGAGCTTAGCCTTTATGGCAGCCGGTATGGCATTTTTGTGTACCACGATGTTCATCGTGCGGCCTGCCACGTAGTTTTCGCTCACGTACCAGATACCTTTGTAGGCACCGGCTTCGCCCCACGAGTTCTTTACCATAAAGAAGGGACGGCCTATCTGGTTCTTTGCTTTTCCGAAGATAAGCATTCCGTGGTCGTCGGTCAGGGTGAAGTTATCGAAACATTCCTGGCGATATTCCTGCGTAGGATTGATTTCGGGGCAATCGGGGGTATTGATGATGCGCTTGATTTCGTTCTGCCGATCGGAATAACTGAGTCCGATCCAGCGCGCCTGGTCGCTGCCGGCGGATTGGATGGCTTCTACGTCGGCAAGTACGCCAATTCCGTCGCGGTTAAAACCGGCTTCGCTCACGTCGGCACCCCATGCAATGGTGTAGCCGTTATCGATGGCGTAGTTCATCACCTGCATCAGTTCGTCGATGGGAATGTTATAGCTGGTGCTCCAACGCCAGTTGTCTTCGATTTCAAGAGCGAAGGGCTGGTAGAAGGGGTGGTGCGTGTAGCTGGTGAGGGATACATAATCGTCGAAGTTCAAACCGAGCGTTGCGGCGTAGCTCTTCGGTGTATAGGTTTTGCCCTGATAGGTGAATTGCGTGGGGATGGCACCCAAATAGGCATCAATAATGCCTGAATATGCCTTGCGCCACGCCGTGGAGAGCTTGCCGTTTTTATTCTTAACCACTTGTTCGAGGAAAGCTTTGCTCACGGCTTCCATTTCGTTGTGGGCATTTTTCTTGGTGCCGTAGTTCAAACCGGTCATCACCTCTTCGGGAACAATGCCGTAGTGCTTGAGCACATACAGCACATCGTAGAACGAACCGCCCTGAGCAAAGTTGAGCAATCCGTGCATACGTATGTACTTATCCGCCTTATCGCGGTAGCTCATGTTCACGGGGAACATATCGGAAAGGTCTGTTTCGGGCTTGCCCACACGGAGCATTTCCGCTTCAATGAAGCCAATAGCTGAATAGGACCAGCAGGTGCCCGAGTTGGCTTGATCCCTAATTCCCGTGATCGGCAGCTCCTTTACGGTGGTAAATTGGTTGGATTCGCTCTTGGTTTCCTGTGCCGCTACCGGAATAAGTACGGTAGCAAAGAGCAATACATTTAGAATTAGTCTTTTAGTCATATGGATAATTGTAGTTTTACTATATGCTTTTATTTAGGGCGGAAAGTTACCTTTCGCGCAAATTAAACTCTTCAAACAGCTGTTTGAGGTATGGGTTTTGCTCAATTTCGTCCTTAAGCCACTGCTTCGGATTATGGAATCCGCCGCCCGGCTCCGCTTTAGCAATTTCCACCTGCATAGAAAGCGGCTTTTGCATCGCATTGGAGAGGGAAGGGAGTATATATTGCTGCTCCGCTTGCAGTATAGCCTGTTGCGCTTGGTCCCGAACCACAAAGTGCACTATATTCCCTTCGTGCAACGTGGGGAATAGTGACGTGATAAAACGCTTGGCGGGATCGTTGTAAGCAGTTCGGGCTCTGTAGGCCGCCCACGCCTCCATTAGGGAGAGGGGGCCGGTAGGCTTTTCCGCTGCAGCGGGTGCCTTTTCGGCAGCCTGAGGGCGTAGCGTTACCACGCCGCTCCGGAGCGGATTGCGGATGGGTGTTCGCTGCTGGGCGGAAGGCTGCGTGGGCGCATTTCCCGCTACGGGACGGGGCGCCGCATCGGTCGGTTGCGGCTTGGGAGCAGCTTGCGCCGTTTGCGTTGCTTGCTGTACTTGAGGCGCTTGAACCGGTGGTGCCGCTGTGGCGCGCTGATCCTTCATTTCCTTGGATAAGGCGATACCGATGAGCGTCATTTCCACCAGCAATCGCTTGCCGCTTGCGGTGCGGTACTGCCGTTCGCAGTCCATCAATTTCATAATGCAGGCGTAGAGCGCAAACTTACCAAAGGCACGTGCCAGCGTTACATAGTTTGTTTTTTCCGCTCCGTCTAATTTGGCAAGGGGAAGCGTCTCTTCGTCCGCGGCAAGATAGAGCGTTCGGAAAAAGGCACTTAAGCCTGAAATGATCGCTTTTCCGTCAAATCCTTCGGCATAGATTCCGTCCAAAATTTGCAACAATTGGGCGCTATCGCCCTGATGCATGCAAGAGGCTATCCGAAAGAAGGTTTCCTTATCTAAGATATGTAGGCTTTCGACCGTTTGCTTGTACGTAACGGAGCCGCCACCGAAGCCGGCTATGCGGTCAAAAAGCGATAGAGCATCGCGCATTCCTCCGTCCGCGCTGCGTGCAATTACGGCAAGCGCATCTTCCTCGGCAGGGATATGTTCGCTAAAAGCTACGTACTGAAGTTGCTTAACGATGGTTTCCTCCGGTATGGGACGAAAGTCGTAAACTTGGCAACGGGATAGAATGGTGGGCAGAATCATCTGCTTTTCCGTTGTTGCCAGTATGAACACTACGTAGGACGGTGGCTCTTCCAATGTTTTGAGGAATGCGTTGAATGCCTGCTTGGAAAGCATGTGTACTTCGTCAATGATGTACACTTTGTGCTTACCGGTTTGGGGCGACACGCTCACTTCGTCAATCAGGCGACGTATATCATCGGTAGAATTGTTGGAAGCGGCATCCAATTCGTATACCGAAAGGCTCTGTTTTTGCTCAAATGCGCGGCACGCTTCGCACTCGCCGCACGCTTCTCCCTCCGGGGTTAAATGGAGGCAGTTGATTGTTTTAGCGAAGATTCGCGCGGCACTTGTCTTCCCTACGCCGCGCGGCCCGCAAAAGAGGTACGCATGCGCTATTTTGCCCTGACGGATGGAACGTTGCAGGGTGGCGGCAATAGCCTCCTGCCCCACAAGTTCTCCGAAGGTGGCGGGTCGGTACTTACGTGCCGAAACTACGAACCTTTCTGCCATTTCTTCTACTAAAACAGAGCGTTTAGAGCTGATTAAGAGCCTGATCCAAGTCAGCGATTATATCGGCGGCATCTTCCAGCCCTACGGATAGGCGCACCATACCTTCGGAAATATCCGCTGCGGCGCGTTCTTCCGGCGTGTAGGGCGAGTGGGTCATGGAAGCGGGATGCTCAATAAGCGTTTCTGCGTCGCCTAAGCTAACGGCAAGCGAGCAGAGGTGTACGCTGTTCATCAGCTTGCGTCCGGCTTCCAAACCGCCTTTTACTTCAAAAGCGATCATAGCTCCGGGCAGCTTCATGTATTTATCTGCCAACGCTTTCTGGGGGAAGCTATCCAAACCGGGATAGGTTACGGAGGCTACCTTAGGATGTTTTTCGAGGAAACGAGCCACTTCCATCGCATTGGCGCAGTGGCGTTCCATACGGATGTGGAGCGTTTTGAGCCCACGCGCAATAAGATAAGCATCAAACGGAGCGAGCACGGAACCGGTTAAATCCTTCACTCCCACCAAGCGCACCTTATCGATATACTCTTTGGTACCGGCCACAAATCCGGCAATCACGTCACCGTGACCGTTAATGTACTTGGTAGCGGAATGCACCACGGCATCCACGCCCCATTCCAGCGGACGGCACAGGTAGGGCGAGCAATAGGTATTATCGGCAATCACCATAACGCCTTCCTGACTGTGCGCTATTTTGGCGATGGCTTCCAGATCCGCCATATACATATTGGGGTTGGCTGGCGACTCTACATATACCAATTTTGTGTTGGGACGCATAGCGCGGCGCACGTTTTCCGTATCGCGCATATCCACAAAGGTTACTTCCACCCCGAAGCGGCTCAAACCGTGTTCGAGGAACGAATAGGTACATCCGTAGAGCGTTTTGCCGGCAATGATATGGTCACCTGCATTAACCGCAACCCAAATAGCACTGGTAATGGCGCCAATACCGCTGGCGGCACCCACGGCTGCTTCAGCCCCTTCCAGAGCGGCAACCTTTTCTTCCGCTGCGTTAGCGGTGGGGTTACCCAAACGGGTGTAAATATAGCCGCCTTCTTCCAAGGCAAAGCGGCGACCGCCCTGCTCGGCGCTATCAAATATGAATGTAGAGGTTTGGTAAATAGGTGTGGCAAGCGTGCCATGCATGTTGTGCTCTGCGCCGGCGTGAATCGTTTTGGTCGCAAAGCCCGACTTCTTTAGCTCTTCGGGAGTCATCATAGTTTCAATCGTATCTTTATTTTCTTTACTTTCCTTGTTCCGATCATCCTTATCGGATATCAGTCGCGAAGTTACGCTTTTTTGCGCACTAAACAAAGCCTTTTCCCTATTGGCGGCAGCACGCAACGCACCTCCCTCGGCAAAACTTATATAGGTTTCAGCTGAAAGGTATATAGGTTTCGCCCAATAGGTATATACGTTTCGGATGAAAGGTATATAGGTTTTGAGGAGCGGCTCGTGTGGCAAATGGGGGCAATTGAGTACCTTTGGAGCAGCAAAAGGAGATTAGATGGAGAAAAGAGAGCACTTCCGGGAGACGGATTTTGAGGTGATGGCTCCCGCCGGATCGTACGAATCGTTGCAAGCCGCTATCGGTGCCGGTGCGGATAGTGTGTACTTTGGTGCGGGCGAACTGAACATGCGCGCGCACTCGTCCGCCAACTTCAATCGGCAGGACATAGCCCGCATCGCGGAAACATGCCGCAACGCCGGAGTCAAAAGCTACCTAACGCTGAACACCATTCTATTTGATAACGACCTTGCCCCGATGCGCGCGATGGTGGATTGCGCCAAAGCGGCGGGCATTGATGCTATTATTGCCTCGGATCCGGCTGTTCTGCTCTATGCGGCTCAGCAGGGCGTGGCGGTTCATCTCTCTACACAGCTCAATATCACCAATGCGGAGGCGCTCGCCTTTTATGCCCGTTATGCCGATGTGGCGGTTCTGGCGCGCGAAGTCGACTTGGACCGCGTGGCGCTCATTCACAAGCAAATTGAGGAACAACCCATCCTGGGGCCGCAGGGCAAGCCGGTACGCATCGAAATGTTCGCACACGGCGCGCTCTGTATGGCGGTTTCGGGCAAATGTTACCTCAGCTTGCACGAATTGAACCGCTCCGCTAACCGCGGGGAATGCGGACAGATTTGCCGGCGCAGCTACCGCGTATGGGACGAAACAAGCGATATCGAGCTGAAAGTGGAGAACCGCAACATCATGTCGCCCAAGGATCTGAAAACGGTACACTTCATTAATAAGCTTATGGATGCCGGCGTGCGCGTGTTTAAGATTGAGGGCAGGGCACGCGGTCCCGAGTACGTGCATACGGTGGTATCCGTGTACAAGGAGGCGATCCGCGCCGTGTGCGACGGCAGTTACACGCAAGAGCGAATTAAAGAGTGGGACGAGCGTTTGGCTACCGTTTTTAACCGCGGTTTTTGGAACGGATACTACTTGGGGCAACGGCTCGGTGAGTGGACACCTATATACGGCTCTGCCGCTACGAGGGAGAAAATCTACGTAGGAAAGATAACCAACTACTTTTCCAAGCTTGGAGTGGCGGAAGTGCTGTTGGAAGCCGGCTCGCTTGCCAAAGGCGACCGCATCCTCATCACCGGCCCCACCACAGGGCTTGTGGAAACGGATCTGACCGAAATACGACTCGATTTGGCTCCCGTAGAGGAGGCGCCCAAAGGAAGCATCGTTTCCGTGCCGGTACCGGAGCGGGTTCGCCCCAACGATCGGCTCTACACCTTCAATTCACGAACCCAAACACAGCAATCTTACCTTCAGTAAAAGGGAAAAAGGAATATCGTTATGCAGCTAAAGGAACCTATTGTATCGCCGTCGCTTTTGAGCGCGGATTTTCTTCATTTACAGGATAGTGTGGAGCTGATCAACCGCAGCGAAGCGGAGTGGCTCCACATCGACGTAATGGACGGGGTATTTGTACCCAATCTATCGTTCGGTTTTCCCATTATGGAAGCTATACGCCCCATCACCAAAAAGCCTTTGGACGTGCATTTGATGGTGGTGAACCCGATGAGCTATTTGGAGCGTTTGGCGGCTTTAGGCGCCGGAATAATGACCCTGCACTACGAAGTATCGCAGCACTTGCACCGCTCGCTCACGGAAATACGCCGTCAGGGGCTCAAAGCGGGTGTTTCGCTCAATCCGCATACACCCGTCTGTTTGCTGGAGGATGTGCTGGAAGCGTGCGATTTGGTGCTGCTGATGAGCGTTAACCCCGGTTTTGGCGGACAAAAGTTCATACCGCGTACGCTGCACAAAGTGGCACAATTGCGCCAAATGATTGATGCACAGGGCTTGGATACGCTAATCGAAGTGGACGGAGGGGTTAATGCCGAAACGGGGCGCGCCCTAATCGATGCCGGTGCCGATGCCTTAGTTGCCGGCAGCTTTGTATTCGGTCACAGCGATCCGCTGCAAGCCATTCGTATGCTCAAAGGGCGGTGAACAGCCTTCGCCGGCGACCTGCATTAGGAGTACTGATAGCCTTTCTGCCGGGAATGGCAGTAGGCTTTTCGCTACCGGAAGCGTATGCGCTCAGGCTGCTACCGGTGGTATTGGTTTTGCTCGCAATAGGGATTGGAGTGGCAACTCGGTGGCGCTATGCGCGTTTACCGCTAATCTGGCTCGCTTCCTTTGGTTTAGGCTGTTTGGTGGCTGCCCACGCGCTCCGGCAAACGCAACTCGCGGGAACGATAAAAAAAAGTTCCTTTTCCGCCGTTGCTATAGAGGAAGCACGCCATACGGAGCGATTTGTGCGGGTAACGGTGCGGAGCAGCTCCGGACGAATTGTAGTGCTTTATCTACCCCAAAGTGACGCAGTGCCGCAAATTGGCGATACGCTATGCGTAACGAACGCCACCATTACGCCTACCGCTCTGAAGACGCAGAGCGAATATCGCCGCTTTTTGCTCTCCAAAGGGGCTTGCGGCGTTTCCTATCCCAAAGAGGTATACATCAAAAGATGCGAAGGGTTTTCGCTCCGTAGGTATGCGCTATCGGTGCGGAACAGGCTATTGGCGCGCCTCGATGCCGTAGGATTGGATAGCGAGAGCACTGCACTGGTGGGCGCGCTCTGCCTCGGTTACCGCAATGAGGCGGGTGAAATTTCCGGTCTTTTTAGGCGAGTGGGGGCGGCACACATTATGGCGGTTAGCGGATTTCACTTAGGAATAGCGGTTTCCGTCGTTTGGTTGCTGCTATTGGGCTTCGTCCGGACGCGGCGCGCGCGGCGTATGCTATCGGTAGCCATTCTGGCGGCTGCGTGGCTGTTTGCGCTGCTTACGGGGCTTTCCGCACCTACGCTACGCGCCGCCTTCATGCTCACTCTGTTTGAGGCAAGTTCCTTTTTGGGCATTGCGCGCGACCGGTTCAACATAATTGCCTTTAGTGCGTTGGTGCTACTGTTGCTCCGTCCGGGCTATTTTTTCGATATCGGCTTCCAACTATCCTATACCGCCATTTTGTCCATCGCGCTTTTTTATCCCCTTTTCTATCCGTTGGGCGGCGCACCGCGTAAAAGCAATCCGCTTGTCAGCTATCTGTATGGATTGGTTGCGCTATCCCTTTCGGCACAAGTGCTCACTACGCCGCTCGTTTTGTATCATTTTGGTACCACTTCGCTGTGGACCTTGTGGAGTAACGTGCCGTTGGTCATTTTGAGCAGTGTGCTCATTCCCGTAGGACTTTTTGTCCTCATTGTGGTGCCGTATGCGCTTCTTCCCCACTTTGGCACGATTATTGGATTACTGTGTCATGGGATGCTCCGCACGGCAGGATTCTTTATGGAATTAGGCGAGGGAATGCTCCATTTGCGCCTCAGCTTGGGCGGCTTAATTGCGTGCTGGCTGTTGGGCGTCGCTCTGTATCCGTTTGCTCGGCATCTGCGCAAGCAATTTGCCGCTTATCGGGATGTGTATGGCGCGGAAAATGCGCTCAACCGAATAAGAATACCGCAAAGCGTGATCGGAAAGGCGGAAAAGAAAGGAGGAAAGAGGCGTTTGGACGATCTTCTTCCGTGAATTAGGATTATATTTGTGAAGCCTTAGCGGGCTTCGCGCCGAAAAAGAAGGAAAATGAGAAAGAGAGAAATAGAAGAACGAATATACGAAGGACGGTTTTTAGAGGCAATTGAGGGAATTAAACTCTATAGCCGCGGACTGCCATCCCCTTTTAACCTCGATAAAGTAGAGGAGCTGGAAAGCGATTACCTGAATATGCTTCGCTATTTGGATAAAGAGGACGAAGGGCGCGATGCGTTTATCCATAACCTCAAAAAATCCCTTTTGAAGGAAACCGATCATCTGCGCCTCGCTCAGGGCTTGGAAATGGGTACGGATAAGTACTTTAGCCTCTTCTACGATTTTAATCGTTCCCTTGACGATGATCACCCTGAAGTGGGCGAACCTTATTTATTCGGATTGCTTGGTAAAGATAAGGATACACTTGATGAGGCAGAGCGAAAAGAATTTGACGACGATTTGAAAAACCTCTTCGAAGCGGTGTGGATTTCCGCACGCCTTAACGATGAAATAATGGATTCGTACAGCAAAGCGGGCGATTACGTCCGCCAGGCACTTACTTCGGCAATAACGCTCGGGCTGATGTATATGTGGGACGAAACCAAAGTGGAGTGGATCCTAAAGGAGCTGGCGCGCGAGGATTTAACGCCCAACTGCCTCATCCGGCTCGCCTTTGGCCTGGTGGTTGCCGTTACGCTTCACGATAAGCGTATGATGCTCTATGCCGATGATTTTGCTCCGCTGCTGGAAAAAGCATTCCACAGGAACGGAGTGCCGCTGGACGAAGTGCTACGCGTGCTGCACAACAATTACCTCGTTGCCACCGCAACCACCGATCTAACCCGTAAGTTGGACGAAAAAATGCCCGGCATACAGGCGCAAAGCATCGAAATGATGCATCAGGCTGCCCAAGAGGGCGAAGGCGGGTTACAGGGAATTATGGATAATAAAGAGCTTCGCGCCGAAATGGAAAGTATTGCGCTGCTGGAGCAAAAGGGGTACGATACGCGCTTTTCCATGTTCCGGAACTTCAAAAAGTTTCCCTTTTTCCACGATGTGGTGGGATGGCTCCTGCCGTTTGACGAAAAACAGAGCGACGTGGCACCTAAGCTCGGCGAAAATGCCTCCGGTACCATCAGCATGTTGCTGCAAGTGTTCCACAACACACTGTGCGACTCGGATATGTACAGCGCCGTTTTGGGCTATACGCAGTTCAATATCTCATTTCAGGGAAGTAAGGAAGATCTCCAACGGGCATTGGAGGAAAAAAGGGAATACGAGCGCGAAATGGATCCGGATGGGATGGCGCGTCTCAACGAAGCCGCACAAAACTATCTGCATACCCTGTACCGGTTGGTAAAGCTCTATCCCTTTTCGGGCAGACGGATTTACAACTTTTTCGATAATCCCGTTACGCCCAAGATGACCATCCTGCGCCCTTATTTGCCCAACTACAACCGTTTGGCACTGAATGCGCTGGATTACTTTACGGAAAAACAGCAGTACAAGGAGTTGCTGCATGTCGCCTCCCTATTGGATGCGTACGACGGGCCCAATCGGGATCGGTTGCTCCGCTCCGCGCATGCTCACTATATGCTTAAAGAGTATATTGATGCCACTAAGGATTACGAGCGTGCCGATCTGATGGGCGATTTGGATCCGGATTCCTCTCTGGAGCTTGCGCTCTCCTACCGCTCGCTCGGTTTTTACAAAAAGGCATCCGAACTGATGGAACGGCTTCGGCAAGAGCACGGCAGTAAGCCCGATCTGGTCCTGAGGCTTGCCGCTACTTTCCTCGAAATGAAGCAGTTCGAGACGGCAAAGCCACTCCTGTACGAATACGAATTCAAGGCACAGCGCCCCGAACGCGCCCTGCGTCCCTTGGCGTGGACGCTCTTTATGCTAAAGGAATACAGCCAAAGCAAAGCGTACTACGACCGAATAGAGCGCAAAAATGTTACCGATTACATCAACGAAGGCTATCTGCTGATCGCTATGCAGCAGGAAAAGGAGGCATTAGAGTGCTTCCGTAACGCCTTCCGACTAAGCGATGCGGATAAAGGGAGCGTTTACGAAACAGTGGCTCAGGACGAAGCGTCGCTGGCGCCCCACAACATCACCTGCTCCAAAGTATGGCTGATGATGGATTTGGCTTCCCTGAACAAGGCGAATTGATGCGCATACAAACAACAAACCCTATACAGAACCATGAACATCAAAGATTTTAACTTCAAAGGAAAAACAGCTTTTGTAAGAGTGGATTTTAACGTACCGCTGGACGATAACGGACACATTACGGACGATACCCGTATGCGTGCCGCTCTGCCCACGCTCCAAAAGATTCTTTCCGATGGCGGAAGGCTCGTAATAGCTTCTCACTTGGGGCGCCCCAAAGGCAAATCCGAAGCTCTTTCCCTCAAGCATATTGTGCCTCACTTGGAAGAGCTTCTCGGGCAAAAAGTACACTTCGTAAACGATTGCATCGGTAGCGAGGTGACCCGTGCCGTGGAAGCGTTACGCGACGGCGATGCACTCCTACTCGAAAATCTGCGCTTCTATGCCGAAGAAGAGGGCAAACCGCGTGGGCTTGCCGAGGATGCATCGGACGAAGTGAAGAAAGAGGCGAAAGCGGCCGTTAAAAAGGGGCAAAAAGAGTTTGCCAAAAAGCTGGCAGACCTTGCCGATATATACGTAAACGACGCCTTTGGTACGGCGCACCGCGCTCATGCCTCCACGGCACTGATGGCGGAACACTTCGATCGCGAGCATAAGTGCTTCGGCTTCCTGATGGAAAAGGAAGTAAATGCAGTAAACCGCGTTATGGGCGATATACGCCATCCTTTTGTGGCCATCATGGGCGGTGCCAAAGTATCGAGCAAGATCGAAATTATCGATTCGCTCTTGGACAAAGTGGACCGCCTTATCCTTACCGGCGGAATGGTCTTCACCTTTGTGGCAGCCCACGGGGGCAAAATAGGTAAATCACTCTGCGAAGAGGATAAATTTGATGTAGTCAAAGCGATTGAGCGCAAGGCTAAAGAGCGCGGCGTACAACTCCTGCTCGCTACCGATTGCGTAGCCGCTACCGAGTTTGCCGCAGATGCACCGGCAGACATTTATCCTGCCGATGCCATTCCTGCCGATAGAATGGGCTTGGACGTAGGCCCCGACACTGCCAAGAGCTATGCCGATGCGCTCGAAGGCGCACAAACCATTCTCTGGAACGGGCCCTGCGGTGTATTCGAAATGGAGCCTTTCCGCAAAGGATCGGAAGTACTGGGTAAAGCCATCGCCGTCCAAACGAAAAAGGGTGCCTATTCGCTCGTTGGCGGAGGCGATACGGTAGCTTTAGTGCATCTGCTCGGTCTTGCCGATCAAGTTTCCTACGTATCCACCGGAGGCGGTGCCCTGCTCGAAGCTATTGAAGGCAAGCAACTGCCCGGAGTAGCCGCTATCGAAGCGTAATGGAGCTGCCCGTTTTAGTCGAAAACTACGATCCAAGCCGGCACAGCCACCTCCTCGAGCGGGTAGAAGAGCTCTACGTCGGTAGCTTTCCCCTTGAGGAACGCCGGCCGTGGGATAAGTTGCTCGACTTGCTCTCTACGGAGCCGAACTTTACGTTAAGTTTGATTCTTGATGCAAAGGACGGCTCCTTTGCGGGCTTCCTAACCCATTGGCTTTTGGAGAATATCAACTACGGCGAGCACTTCGCCATGGATCCCCGGCTCAGAGGCAGGGGCTGGGGGCGTGCCTTGCTCAACGTGCTTTGGCAGGAACCCTGTCCGCGGCCCTTTGTATTTGAGGTAGAGCCGCCCACAACGCCGATTGCCGCACGAAGGCTCGCTTTTTACGAATCACTGGGAGCTAAAATCATCTCTACAAGCTACCTGCAACCGCCTTACGCGGCAGGACAGCAGGGAATGCCCCTCTACCTGATGGCGTGGGGCGGCAGAGAAGAGGATGCCGAGCAGTACCAACGCATGCTGTACCGCTACATCTACCATGTTCCCCATTCGCTGACGCCCGCCGGCGGATCGCTGTAAGCAACCCGCTGCAGAATGCCCAACAAAGGGGAGATGCCATACCGCTCCTCCCCTTTTCTCGTGTTGCCGCTTACGTACAAGCAGGTACTTATTGCCGTACAACCTTTGTGCCGATGCCGTCCACCACAACAATTACCGAAGGGCAGTTGGATAGCGGCATGGTGTAGGTGCCTCTAAAGGCGGGCAAGTTCCGGAGCAGTTCACCCGATAAGGTATAAACTTTTACTTGGTGAGTTGCACCGTCCGCAGCCGATAGCGTCAGTTGACCTTCGGCAAGCGTTGCCGCAATGCCTTCGTGGGGCAGAGGAACCTTTTCGGAGGCGTCTGCCTTACCACACGAACCGCCGAAAATGGGATGCGTTACGCCATCGCCATCAGTAAAGCAGATTGCTTGCGACACCGAGTGCCCGTCCGCCTTTTTTCTTTCGAAGAAGAAGGGATGCGAGGAGCTGCCGATGCCGTCTACCCAGCGGTAGTAACGCAGCGCATCGTCTTCGGTAACCAATGGCGTGCCGTCGATATCTTCAAAGTAGAAGCATTCGCGTGCTGCGCCTGCCATATCGATTGTTTCCTTCTTACGGAGCACCCCGCAAATAACGTCTTGCTCCGATATTCCGGCGTGGTTTACGGCATCGGTAACCGCTTTTTGGGTATACAGCGGAAAATACTTGCCCACCTTTAAGGTGTAATCCATTATCCGGAACGGGAAGCTGTATATTTCTACACCGTCCTCATCGTCCCGAACGGCACAAAGCACTTTGCGGTCGGCTCCACGCCGGTCAATCCGCTCAATGTTGCTCTCCAATAGGTAGTAAATCTTTTTGTCGTATACCATCGGCTCTTCCGTTTTTACGCTGTAGTACACCGGTTCGGTACGCGGGTTGAGCTTACTCCCCGGTTGCAGCATTATCTGCCACCGTTGTTTGGGTTGCACCATGGGAAGAGCCTTTACCGCCTCCGTAGCACGGAGGGTTGGTGCCGTAGCCGTATCTTTCGCCACAGCGTTATACAGTGCTTGCGCGGATGGGTTCTGCTTACCCTCGCAATCTCTGCCAAAGAGACCGTGCTGCACGCCGTTTTCGTCCGTAAAGCAAACTGTTACGGGCGGAAATCCACCTACTAAACCGCGCTTTAGGTACGTGACAAAGAGATCGGTGGAGCCGATGCCCTCAATCCACACATAAAAACGGCCGTCGTCGTAAGGTTTATACAGATATTCCTTCCCGTCCAAATAGGGCGCAAAATAGTATACGCGTCTTGTAGCTCCCGCCATATCGAGCTGCTCCTTTTTGAGCAGTTTCACCGGGATGCGCTGCCAAGAGGTGCCATCCGTCATCGGTAGAAAGAAGTAATCGCCCTCTTCCAAGGAGTAGTCAAAAACGATGCGCTCGCGGTCCGCTTCCGATAGACGAAGATAAACTTTATTCCCCTCTTCCCTAAGGTAGTAGAGCATTTTGTTGTTGTCCTCCGTCAAACCGTTATATCCGTTCCGGAGTACCGTGAAGTATTCCTTTCCATCGAAGGTGACTTTATCACCCAACCCCACGGAGCCGTACTTAGGCGGGAAATGTTCCCCCGTAAGCGGATTATCCATATTGTACATAATGCCCCAGGTGCGCCCCGCCACCAATACTGGCAACGGAGCTTTATCCTGAGCGAACACCGTTAAACACGGAGCTAAGGCGACGCACACCACTACAAGCAAGCGTGCTAATCGGTTACTGATTTTTGTTTTCATGGAGCAGTTCCTTTCCAAAACTATCTATTTTCTTTCGGTTTGTTTTCTATCTGCAAATATATATAAATAGGAAAAGATTCATCCACTTTCGCAGCTTCGTGATGCGGTAAGTTGACGCAAAGAAAGCGAAAAGAGTTATTCCTTTACTTTTTGTTGCTTCATCTCCCTTTTCTCTTCTTGGCTACGCGTAGGAGGATGAGGGCGGCAAGCGTTGCGAGGAGCACGCCGAGGAGCAGGCCAAGCGGCGCGCGCCCCGAGCGCGATTCGCTGCGAGCGATAGCCTCGGTAGCGGTGGTGTGTCGCATTGTGCTGTCCGTTTGCTCGGTACGCACCTCTCCGGTGGTATGCCGTTGTTGCCGTGTGATGCGGTAGGCAATGCCGCGCACCGCCATCGGTTGTCCGCCGTTATTGGCGCGCAGCGTATCCCCCGTAGCGGGTGGAGGCGTCGGCGGTAGCCATCGGCTCCAATCGGGCAGGAGGGTTTGCCGCAGTGTATCCGCGTCCGTAGCTCCCAGGAGCAGCACCACACCGTTTTCCTCATACGCCGCTTCGCTTGCGGTTTGCGTTTGGGCGCGTAGCTCTGTATGGAGCGAATCGCGTTCCGCATAGCTGCTCTGTACTGTCCTCCGCCGTGCCCGACAGCCCCCGAGGAGGCTTATCGGGAGAAGCGCGGCGAGCAGTAGGAGCCGCAACGCCTTAGAGCTTGTTTCCATAGCGGTAGCGGTAATCAATCCCAACCAGAGCGCCGGTAAAGGTCATCACCTCACCGAAGGCAATCAATACAGAGGCATCGATCACCCCGAGGGGTGGTGCCGCAAAGCCGCAAAAGAGCAGTGCCACGCCGCTCAGCGTGAGCATATAGGCAAGGATCAGTTGCCAGAGTGCGTGCTGCCGGTTCATAGCTGCGCATACTCTTTAACCGCATCAAAGCAGGGGCACGCCTTGAGCCACTCGTAGCTGCTCACTTTGCCGTCGCCGTTGCGGTCCGGGCTCAAATCCCGATGCCCCACCACCATCGCAAGCGGATAACGCGCCTTCAGTTGGCGCAGCAACCGCTCCAGCGATCGTTTTTGCGAGGCGGTGCGCGTATCGCAGGGGTAGCCGTCCGCAGCCAGTCCGCCTTCGTAGCACACGCCTATGGAACAATAGTTATAACCGCGGACGTGCGCGCCCGGCATACTGAGCGGACGCATCGGCACAATGCTGCCGTTCCGCCCTATGTAGTAATGGTAGCCGGCGCATTTATAGCCGCGCTTGATGTGGTCGCTCTCCAAGAGCCATGCCGGATATGAGGCATTGCAGCGGGTGGCGGAGCAGTGCATCACGATGTATCGTATGTTTTCAGGATTCATCATAATTCTCAATTCACTATTTATCGGTTTTGTTTACTTATTTAGGATTTCGTTTGGGGGGACGCGCCCACACCGATTGCCGGTGCAGGCACATCCGTACGTTTAATGGTTACTGCCCGGTGTGGACGAGGGATCGCCCCCTTGCGAAGCATTGCCCGGAGTGCCGTTCGGATCGGCAGGGTTATTCGATTCCGGCTTTTGCGTAGGATCGAAAAAGCTGTAGGAGGCTTGCGCAGCGGCTAACTTAACCGCCTTGCCGGGCACGTACACGGTGCGGGGCGGCTGCAGGTTGGAGCGGCTGAACGCATCCCCGCCCTCTTTGGCTGCTTGGGAGCGCGCCGTAAAGCGGAACCTGCCCAAGTCGCCCAAATCCATAATACGTCCGGCGGCAAGCTGACGCGCCATCACGTCGCTCAGCGTATCCAGTACGCTCTTCACGTCACCGCTCGATACGGCGGAGATCTTTTCTACCAAGGCGATGGTTTCTGCCAAGCTGCATACATTTTGTTTGGTTGCTACCGCATAGGTGTAGTTCTTTTCTTCGCCTTTTACGGTAAACTTGCGGGTTACTAATTTGTAGGTTAATGCCATAATGTCAATTCAATCTAATTCAATTTTTCTTTGTTCATTTATTTTCTTCTGTTGCTTTTGAGGAGGTGCCTCGCTCACTGCTCCGGGGAGCAGACAGGCGCGCCGTGCCTGCAAGGAGCCGCTTGCGAGTGCGAAGCCCGAGCGAATCGGTCGATTCGGGGGAGGGAACGGGGAGGAACGCGCGTAACGGCTATCGCGAATCACCGCTTACTCTGGGGGCGACCAACCGCGCCTCACCTTTCTTTCTCGGTCCGCTCTGCTTCTTTCTCAAAAGCAACGATGCAAAGGTACAACATGCCGCAACCCCCAAATGTATTAAAGTGTATCGAAGTGTATTAAAGTGTATCGTAACGTATCCTAACGTATCGAAACGTATTAAACTGTATCGAAGTGTATCGAAACGTATTAAACTGTATCGAAACGTATCGAACTGTATCGAAGTGTATCGAAACGTATTAAACTGTATTATAGTGTATCGTAGGATAAGTTTATCGGAACTTATCCGATTTATCAGAATGAATCCGATTAGCTCTGACTGATTCCGATTTTACAATATCCTTAGGTGGCACCATAGCTATTCAGCGCTCACAGCGAGCGAAGCAGCAACAGCGTGTAGTTTTGCTATTCGCTCTACAATGCGCTCTTGTTCTGCCAATGGTGGAACAGGTACGATGTAATTATATACAGTGGCGGTTCCAAGTTCAATTTGATTAGTACTTCCTGAACATCTTTCTTCTATTCCTATCTGAATATATGGCGAAAGTAAATACATGTAGATGTATTTGTGAGAGATCAGTGTGGTAGGGCGTACAACTGTTACATGAGAATCTGCAACAAACTTATCATACTTTTCAAAAATAGACTTGTCTATATAACCAGTTCTACCTACGGTTCCGCCACCTGTTGAATTGATGATTATATCACCCTCTTGAAGGAATTGCTCCTCTTTATATTTTGAGATATAGTCAATATCCGAAAATAGACATCTATCTATATAAAGTTTGTCCCACTGGTTGCATTTCTGAGCTATAATCGGCAAAACTTTTTGATTTCCATATTTAGGAGATTTACCTCGATGGAGATAGCTACAGAGATTTCCCAAACGCGCATAACTCCAAGAAGCTGGTATTTCAAACGGTATTTCGTCATCAATACAAACCACTTTGCCGTTAGCAAGCTTCTCGTAATAGGAATTATCCTCACCACGGAAGATGACGGAATCGATTGCGTCTTTTTTCTTCAACTTACCCTCTTTGACCAGCTTTTGTTTCTCTGTTTTTATCTGTTCAAGCAGTTCTTGCGCTGTTTCTTCCAATTCTATCTGAGGAACCAGTTTTCCTTGAATGGCCTCTTGAAGCAAACTTTTGCGAAGAATAATTGGAAGCTCTTCGTTTAAGCAATCAAGTTTATCTTGTATCTTCTCATATTCGTCTACATACTTCATAAGTTGCTCTGTCTTTGCGACAATACGTAATTGCTCCGAAATAGGTGGAAAAGGAACTAATAAGGATGTCATTGTCTCTGTACCCACGCGTGGCATTTTTACGCCATATGTAACAGCATTGATATAATCATCTACATATGGTGATTTCAAAAGACTTACAATATATTCTTTGCATATCTTACCATAGCAAGTAAAGGGAATTATTTCTGGAGTACAAATTCCAGATTCTGGTGCAATGAGAACTTTTAAGAGGTATGGTCGTAATTTACTGTAGAGAATATCACCACGGTTAAAGATGGTCTTATCACCAATAGCCTTTCGCTCTCCAACTGTTTTCCTATACAACAATTTGCCACCCTTTTCAATATCTTCCAAATCCAATCCCCATAGTTGTACGTCTGCATTTGCTGCATTAATCTTCTTCTTTGTTTGTGCATATGTCGAGATTTCTCCCAACCTACACCATTCCCAACCCTGTGGTATTTCAAACGGTATTTCCTCATCAATACAAACCACTTTACCGTCTGCAAACTTCTCATAATAGGAATTGTCTTCCCCACGGTGGATGACAGATGCTTTCTTATCCTTCTTGATTTTCCCCTCCTTTATAAGCCGCGCCTTTTCGGCACGAATCTTTTCAAGCAAAATGGATGCAGGTTCATCATTAGGATCTTGCGGTACAAGTTTTCCCTGTATCGCCCATTGGAGTATGCTGTTTTTAAGTTGTTTCCCTGTCATTTTTTCGCGTCAATCCATTCCGTTGTGCCTAAATTCCTATTACACATTGCACGGGAATATCCATATACAACTTCTATAAGTAGCCTGGCGCACTAAGGATCCGAAAGTAAAGATGCCCCACAAGGGGTCTAATCTTTATTTATTTCTATCCCCAACATACGCTGTATTTCTGTCAGTGTTTTGTCTATTTCGTGGTCAAGTGCAGCACGCTTCTTATAGTACTGGGCGAGCAGCTCTGCAGGAGGGAGGATTTCTTCTTCCTCTTTGGGGAACTTGCACAAATCGAAATTACAATCCATTTCCAAAAGCTGTTGGGCCGTAAAGCAGCGTGACTTCTCGTTGTTATTATCTACATCTATAATCTCCTGTCGGTTATACCACCAATCCAAGATGGGTTGACAATGTTCGGATTGCATCGGCTTTGTTTTGGAAAAATGCTTGTATCCTTCCGGCATATCAAGGCGATAGAACCAGGTTTCCTTGGTACAGAAACCCTCTTCCGCACCATCTGCCTTTTCGTTGCTAAAAAATAGGATGTTGGTAGCGATACTGGTATATGGGGCAAATATACTGCCCGGGAGCCGAATGATGGTATGTAAATTGAAATCGCGCAGGAGTTTTTCTTTTATTGCCAACTTCGCATTATCTGTACCAAAGAGAAACCCATCCGGCAAGATCACTGCAGCGCGCCCATCCTCAGCAAGCCGATACATAATAAGTACCATAAATAAATCGGCAGTCTCGCTTGAACTCAAATCGGAAGGAAAGTGCTGTTTGATGTCGTTTTTTTCGTTTCCTCCGTATGGAGGATTCATTAGAATAACATTAAACTTATCTTCATCCGTATAATTGAGTACATCTTTGCTGAGGGAGTTATCGTGGAAAATAAGTGGCGCTTCAACATCGTGCAATAGCATATTTGTTACGCATAGCATATAGGGGAATTGCTTTTTTTCAATCCCATAGATTGAATTTGCGTAGGCTTCCTTATCTTCAACTGTTTGCACTTTCTTATCAAGAAATTTCAACCAACTGGTAATAAAACCGCCGGTGCCACAAGCGAAATCCGCCATTCTTTCACCCACCACGGGATCAATAATCTCGGCCATAAAATCGGTTAAAGCTCTTGGTGTATAGAATTCACCTGCCGTGCCGGCCGACTGCATCTCTTTTAGAATGGATTCGTAGATTTCGCCAAAAATGTGGCTTTCGGTATAGTCCCCCAGGTAAAGTTCATCAATAACATTAATAACCTGGCGAAGCAAAACCCCATCTTTCATATACTGATTGGCGTCCTCAAAAGTTGTACGCACAATAGCACTACGAATAGGTGTATCCGGGGTAACTTCTATATTCTTTAATGTTGGGAAGAGCGTATTATTTACAAAGTCAAGTAGTGCATCTGCCGTTAGGGCACTTCCGTCACCTTGATCTTTTGCCCATGAACGCCAACGGCATTCTTCAGGTATAAATGATTTATAATCTTCTTCGTTGAAACTCCAATCGTTCTCTTTCTCATCGTATATCTTTAGAAAAAGCATCCACGTAATTTGCTCGATTCGTTGTGGATCCCCATTGATACCGGCATCATTGCGCATTATGTTGCGAATTCTTTTTACGAAATTGTTGAGTGCCATACGTTATGCCATATTATATATGGAGTTTTTCAATTCTCTTAATGCAGAATAGTACTTTTCACTTCCTCCAAAGAGTTCTGCTATATGTGCAGGTGCTCCCATTTTACGGAATGGGTCAAGTTTCAAAACCTTTGTGCTTTCCAATTGACTTATACCATCTACTGCATACTTATCCAGGAGTGCTTCCAAAACCTTTCGTGCCCCTTCGCTATATTTACTGAAGAAATCGCGTTTTTTTACCTCCTCGGCACGCTCTCGTCTTGTCAACGGTTTTTTACCATATGCTATGTAACAGATGAAATCGAAATCATCTACATCCTCCATCTGACGCTCTCGCTTTAAAGCTTCAAGGTCTATACCGCTTTCAAGTAACAAGTCCGTTATTTCGGCTTTCTTCTCTGCCTTGTTCCATTTCTGAATAAAGTCATCCAGGTTAGCGTATGTAGCGTTGATGTTCTTTTTGGTGTAGTCTGTTATACTCTCTGTGCGTAAAAGTTTTCCTTTTGGGTCGTAGATAGATACCATTTGTTGGAGTACCCTCACTGCACAACCATTTTTATCCACAATGGGTTTAGGAAGTTTGGGAGGAGTAATGCATTCACAAGGATATTTCCCACAAATCGGGCACGGACACTCACAAGGGCTTTTTCCACAAACCGGACAGGGCTTTGCGGGGGGTAAAGGCTCAGGGTTTGGAGTGTAATTGGAGTCTACTTCCACCGGGCCATCCCAATCCGGATCGGCAAAGTGCCTTGTAACATTGCGGAAATCCATCAACGTAAAATGCATTTTTCCTCTACTTTCCAGAATGCGTGTACCCCGCCCTACAATTTGCTTAAACTCAGTCATTGAATTGATGCACTGGTCAAGCACAATCAGCTTTACCATTTTGCAATCTACCCCTGTGGAAAGGAGTTTACTGGTTGTTGCAATTACAGGGCCTTCCGACGATGCGGATATAAAGTACCTTAGCTTTGATTTTCCATAGTCGTCGCTTCCGGTTATACGAACCACATAATCCGGATTTTTACTGCACATATCCGAATTAGCATTAACAAGTGCAGTGCGCATTCGCTCTGCATGTTCCTCGTCAGCACAAAATACAATCGTTTTAGCCATACGGTCGGTATGCTTCAGATAGGTTGTAATTTGTTGTGCCACTTCGCGGATACGATCTTCTATCACGATATTATAATCGTAATCCGTGTTGTTGTATATTCTATCTTCAATTTCGTTACCGTAAATATCTTTTTGCCCCTTTATGGGTCGCCATTCGTCGCCTATATTCGTTGTAATGTTCACAACCTTAAAGGGAGCCAAAAAGCCATCCTCAATACCTTCCTTTAAACTATATGTATAGAGTGGTTCTCCAAAATATGTGATGGAAGATTGATATTTTGTCTCTTTCGGTGTAGCCGTCATCCCCAACTGGATAGATTGGTCAAAATATTCCAGTATTTCTCGCCAGTTGCTATCATCCTTGGCACTCCCTCGGTGGCACTCGTCCACAATAACCAAATCGAAGAATTCAGGCTTAAAAAGTTCTGCGTATTGCTTCCGTCCTCCTTGTCCTATCAATTGCTGGTAAAGGGCAAAATAAACTTCATAAGCGGTGATTCCTGAATCGAGGTCTTCCTGAAAGTTTACCTTATGGATTGTTTTTCCAAGAGGCTTAAAATCCTGTTCGATAGACTGGTCGATAAGAATATTTCGGTCTGCAAGATAAAGCACTTTTCTTATAAGCCCTGCCTTAAGTAAGCGATACACAATCTGAAAGGCTGTATACGTTTTGCCGGTGCCGGTGGCCATAACCAAAAGAATACGTTTTTTTCCCTGAGCCACGGCAAGCAGTGTTTGGTTAACTGCATTCCGTTGGTAGTAACGAGGTGGAAAAATACCTGTTCCGTTACAAAAAGGCTGTTCAATAACCTTGAGTTCATTATCAACCATACCTTTACCTGAATGGCTTTCCTGTACAAAACGAGCATAAAGCTTCTCTCTTGTGGGGAAATCTTCCATTGCAAAACAACGCTCCTTACCGGTAAGAAAGTCATACTCTTGAAACCCTTGACCATTGGAGCTGTATACAAATGGTATATTCATCATTTTGGCATACTCTTTGGCCTGTTGCATACCATAACTTACCGTATGTTTGGCATCTTTGGCTTCCACAATAGCTATTGGCGTAGCTTTATTGTAGTAAAGCATATAGTCGGCATATTTGGCTTTACTACGTACTACCTTATTTCCCTGAAGGTTAATCTGTCCATCCGTAAATTGAACCATTTTCTCCATGGATATATTGTCAAAAGACCAACCCTTAGAAGTTATTGCAGGAGTTATATACCTGAGCTTTATATCCTCTTCCGACAAATTCTGCACATTTTCCATAGGCTTTCAAAGTAGTATATAGTTGTGAACGTATCTTCTCGTATATAATATTCTAATAATATTTCAATGTCATTCTTTTACCTTCTCCTGTACAAAGATAGGACTAAACAGAGAAAAACGATACCGATTATTTGCTCGTCACCGTTTGCTTTCGCTGCTTGCCCTTTCTCCGACAAGGAACGATGCAAAGGTACCACACGGCATACCCCGCAAGTGTATTAAAGTGTATCGAAGTGTATTAAAGTGTATCGTAACGTATCCTAACGTATCGAAGTGTATCAAACTGTATCGAAACGTATTAAACTGTATCGAAGTGTATTATAGTGTATCGTAGGCAATAGGTATTTATCCGAACTTATCAGAGTTTATCGGAATTAATCCGATTGGTTCTGATTGATTCCGATTGATTCCGATTACCACAACTACTATGGCGGCTGGGGCAGTAATGGCGGCAGGGGAGGTATATACGCCGGTTTGCTTCGGCCAGGGGGCGGAGGCGAGACTGTGGCGGGGCAGTTAGCGTCCCCAGGAATCGCGGTCGAGGCTGCGGTAGCCGATCGCTTCGGCTATATGTTTTCCGGTTACGGAGGGGGCGTTATCCAGATCGGCTATGGTGCGTGCCACTTTGAGGATACGGTCGTAGGCACGAGCAGAAAGCCCAAAAGCGTTCATCGCGCGCTCCAATTTGTTCAATCCGTCCGCATCGGGCGTAGCAAAGAGTCGCGTTTCCTTAGCACCCATCTGCGCATTGCAATGTACACCGGGACAGTTGCGGAACCGCTCGGTTTGCAGGCGTCGCGCCGCCACTACGCGCTGACGTATGGAGGCGCTGCTCTCCGCCGGCGCATCGTTGGAGATTTTTTCAAACGGAACCGGTGCTATTTCAATTTGTATATCCACGCGATCCATCAGCGGGCCGGAAACGCGCGAAAGGTACTTTTGCACCGTTCCGGGCGGACAGGTGCACTGTTTGGTGGGATGATTGTAGTAACCGCACGGACAAGGATTCATAGCTGCCACCAGCATAAAGGATGCCGGATAATCCACCGTCGCTTTGGCGCGGGATACGGTGATGCAGCGTTCCTCCATCGGTTGGCGCAGTAACTCCAGTACCGAGCGGTTAAATTCGGCTAATTCATCCAGAAAAAGAACGCCGTTATGCGCTAAGCTGATTTCCCCCGGTTTGGGCGTGGTGCCGCCTCCCACTAATGCAGGCATAGATATGGAGTGATGCGGCGCACGGAATGGCCTCTCGGTGAGCAGCATCGTATTGAGCGGCAGTTTGCCCGCAACGGAGTATATTTTGGTAGATTCCAACGATTCGCTCAGCGTGAAGGGCGGCAGAATGCCGGGCACGCGCTTAGCCATCATCGATTTACCCGATCCGGGCGAACCGATCATCAGTATATTATGTCCGCCGGCGGCAGCCACTTCCAAGGCACGTTTTACGTTATCCTGCCCTTTCACTTCGCTAAAATCGTAGGGGGTGCTCTGTTGCCCTTTGGCAAATTCGGCACGCGTATCCACCTGAATTTGCGGCAGATCGGTCTTCCCTTGTAAAAACTGCACTACATTATAGAGCGTATCCGCCTCGTACACATGGAGTTGGTTTACTACCCCCGCCTCGCGTCCGTTACCGCGCGGCACAACAAGACCGGTAAAACCGGCTTCGCGCGCTTTTATAGCTATAGGCAGAGCGCCCTTGACCGGTCGGAGCGTACCATCCAAGGATAGCTCGCCAATAAGCATATAGTTTTTGATTCGCTCCGTATCCATCAAGCCGTTGGCAGCCACCAGCCCCACCGCCATAGGCAAATCGTAGGCGGTTCCCTCCTTTTTCAAATCGGCGGGGCTCAGGTTAATCACCGTATGTTTCCCCAGTACATTAAATCCGCTTCCGCCGAGGGCGGTAGTAATTCGGTCGTAGCTTTCGCGCACCGCCGTATCGGGCAGGCCCACAATGGAAAAGCCGCATCCCTCCTCGCTGCTCACTTCAACGGTCACAATTTGTGCATCTATGGAAACAACGGCGGCTGTATAGGTTTTTACCAACATGAGAACTGCGAAATAGACTTACTTTTTTGGTGAAGTTTTTGGGGTAGCGCTATGGCGCGGCTTATAGGGTAGCTCCTTGCGAAGCGTATCGAGGAAAACCGTTTGATCCTCAGAGGTGAAGCGCATTTTGCCCCCTTTGAGCAAAATGTAGCATGGCGTTGTGGCAAAAGCATTACTGCGCATTATTCCGTACCACTCGGCAAGCGGCGGCGTAAGCGTAACTACGGGCGGAATGGAATCGCGCTTTGTAGCCTTCAGCGGCTCCGCAATCCGATCCGACGGATACACCAAAATGGTATAGAGCTTTCGTTGCACGAGCGTATCCCTACCGATGCGCTTGAGCGAATCGAGCACTCCTTTGGCAGGCAGGCGCCGATCGAGCAAAAGGACGGTGAGCGCGGAGTCCCGCGTGGGGTATTTGGCATCAATTGCCTGAATGGTATCGCCCAGCGGCCTATAGGAGGTTACGAGGTACCGATCCGCCTTTGGCTTAAGCAGTTCGCCCAAAAGCATCCGTTGTAACGGGAGCGAAACGGGCAACACCGTATCACCTGTACAATGCATAAAGCGTGCCATACTTCCGTAATCGCCAAAATAGCGGTTCGCCAATAGGGCAACGCCCTCCTTATCCTTATTGTTTGCAACGAAACGCGCGGCAGCCTCCTCAATAAGTTGGTACAGCGAATCGGCGGCTTGCACATTGTCCTGAGCCACCGCATCGTCGTAGGCATAGAGCAAAGTGCGCTGCGAAGCGGTAAAACGGTCGCTCACAGCCACTTCCTTGTATCCTTTAATTCGCGCGGCGGAGGGATGAGCCAGCGGCAACCGAAGCGTGATTTTACGCGCCGGAGCGGCATCGAGCAGCACCACAAAGCTACCATCCATCGGCATCACCGAAACGGGGCTCACGCCCACGGGGTAAATTCCGAGCGTACACTTGGCTTTTCCCTTAGGTTTATCGATAAATAGGGTATCGCAACCGGGTTGGCGCAGCGTATCGGTATAGGAAACCAGCAGCTGCAGCGTGGTATCGCGCGGCGCTTCCGACCAATGCACCACCAGCGTAGCGGTAGTTTTATCCTTTCCGGCGCAGGAAGCTATAAGGAGCCCGCACCAAAGCGCCACTACCCCCGCCAGCCATGCGCGCACAGAGATCTTTACAGACATCATAGCGCAAAGTTAGCTGTTCCGCGCCGAATTGCCTATGCCCAAGGCGGCTTCAGTGCGCGGAAGGGCACTTTCCCATAGAGAAAGCGCCCTTACCGAATCTGTTTTTGCTGCGTAAACGCTTATAGGTTGGGATTGAGCTTGTTCCAATCGGCAACGGGCGGAATGATGCCCATTTCGATTACGTTTTGGCGCATCGCAACCAAATGTTCGTAGCTCTTTTCCAATTCAGCCATTTCAGCCGGAGTTCCCTCTACCTTACCGATGTGAATTCCCTGCTTATCGAGGCGCGTTTCCATCGCCATCATTACATGGTTGAACTTACCGTCCTTTACGTAGCAACCAACCGGTTTGGTGAACGGCTCGCCGCCCATTGCGCCGGCAATCATTTCAATGGCTACATAGGATGGGCTCTGGAAGCTGCTTCTACCACGCAATTTGATGATGTTGGCACCGCCTTTTACCACTTTTTGACGTATTTCCTGCCATTTATCTTCCGGAAGTTTATCGGTACCGATCAGCTCGGTGAGCGGTTTTCCGTCCACGCGTGCCGTAGAGGCAAATACAGCCATCTGCTCGCCGTGCCCTCCGTAGGTGCGGCAGCCGGTTACTTGGCTCTGTTGCAGCCCGAAGTACTTCGCCAATTCGCTCTGCAAACGGATGGTATCCAGCGCAGCCAATGTGGATACGCACTGCGGCTTCAGACCGGAATGAATAAGAGTTACCAAGCCGGTTATATCCGCCGGATTGAAGATGATTACCACGTGCTTGCAATCGGGGCAGTATTTTTTGATGTTATCGCCTAACTGTGCGGCTATGCTGGCGTTGCCCTTGAGCAGGTCCTCGCGCGTCATTCCTTCCTTGCGCGGAGCCCCTCCGCTGGAAACAATATACTTGGCATCTTTAAACGCTTCCTCAACCTTATCGGTAAAGGTTACGTTGAGCCCTTCGAACCCGCAGTGGCGCAGCTCTTCGGCAACCCCTTCCAGCCCGGGAAGGTATACATCGTACAGACACAGATTAGGTGTCAGGCGCATCATGGCGGCAGTTTGTGCCATATTGGAGCCGATCATACCGGCAGCTCCCACAATGGTTAGTTTTTCTTCAGTTAGGTAATTCATATCTCACTCTCTTATAGATGGTTTTGTTCTATTCTTTTCTCCTCGGCGGGACTACTATTCCCCACCGCCCCGGGCATGCCCCGGACAACGCAAAGGTAAGCAATCTGAATCAGAAATGGGTGCACCGCGGAAGCACAATCAGCAACGCGCTCAGAGGGCCGGCAGCGACTCGGGAAAAGGTATATACCTCTCGAGGGAAACTTATATACCTTTCATCCGAAACATCTATACCTTTCGCGCGAAAGGTATATAACTATCGGGAAGCACCTCCCTACGGGGCGCATCAGCCAAAGAGAGCGTGCATCGCAAGGAAGCGTTGTACCGTGGCAGCCTTCCCTTCGTAACCGTTTTTCTGCCACCGTTTTTGCATGGATGCCACTACACGCTCGGGGGTGCGTTGCTCGTCCAAATGCGTTTTAGAAAAGAAGCAATCGGCGTAGCAGACCAGCTTTTCCTCCAACGACTCCGGTTCGTAGCTCCGATCCAACGGGAAGGGCAGCTTATCGTGCAGCACCTCTTGGCGGCTCAGCCCGCTTGCCGTGTGGCGCTCGCATACCAATGCGTGGTACGGAAGCCCCAGCCGACGGAGCAACTTGGCACCGAGGAGCCCGTGCTTGATATAAGGCTCGCAACCGTAGCAGGCTATCTCCGGCGCATCGGTGAGGAAAATGCCGAGGTCGTGCAGGATAGCTGCTTCGTACACAAAGGTTTTATCCAAAGCAAGCTCGGGGTGGCGCCCCGCAACCTCCATCGCCAAATGCGCCACATCCATCGAGTGACGCACCAAAATGGTGTAACTTGCCGAACCAACCGGATAATATCGGGCTATGATAGCCAGCGGATCAATACCGCATGAGTGTGACATAACAAAGCTTTCGCGCTAAAAAGATCTATATTCAAATTACTGTTTTCGAGATTTCGTTTCCCTTCTGCAAGCAGATACGCATCAATGAAGGATCCTATCTTTTGGGTAAAACTCCGCTGTTTTGCGAGCAGAGAAAGATAAACCAAGTATTTATTCCGTCAGTAAAGAGTATTTGGTAGCGTTAACCACCCCAATGGCAGTCAAATGATACAGCAAAGTTTTCATTCTGTACAAACTAACGTAAAAAGATACGAAAAGCATCGGATTGGCTGCCATCAAGTGAACGCCCTTCAATCGGTTATATTTTACCTCCCATTTGGCTGTAGCACAAGGTAATACAATGCTCCACACACGCAACTTTACTTATCGCTGTAATGCCCTGACGCGGATAACACCAGTACAAGGATTTTCTCTTCCATTATGGTGTAAAGCAACCTGTTTTTGCGATCAATACGCCGTGACCACACGCCTTCAACCCATCGGAGCGGCTCAGGCTTACCGGTTCCGCTTTTCGGATGTTCGGAAAGTTCGCCAATCAGTTTTTGTACCTTTTTGATGGCAGCTTTATCTCCGCTCTTTTTTATCGTTTTGAGATCCTCTTTTGCCTGTGGAGCCAGTACTACTGTATACTTTGCCATACGTCTTGGGGATCCGCCACCGTTGTACAGTTCCCATTCTTATACGCCTCAAAACCTTCCTTTATCGCTTCCATTTCCTTTTCCGTAGGCATATCTTTTATGCGTACCGGTGTGAGCGCAATAGGCGTTTTGCCCGCTCGAGTAATCAATACCGGTTCTTTTTCGGCAAGATCGAAGTATTTGCGCTGATTATTCCTAAACTCCGTAGCTGTGATAACGTTCATACATTCCCTCCTTTCCTTTATGTACATCTTACGTACGTACAGCAAATGTACATATAAATTTCAGATGACGGATCTTTCTAAAACAAAAACCATCTATACCCGTTTCGGTAAACATATGCCATTCATTTACCACAACACATCGTAGTTCACTAACCCATAGTGTGTTAGAGTTACGGATGAGGATACGGTTTATCGGACAATTTGCTTCTTTTACCGGACAAATTGCTTCGCTTACCGGATAAATTGCTTCGTTTTACCGGATAAATTGCTTCGTTTTGCCGGACAAATTGCTTCGTTTTACCGGATAAAAGCAATCGGGCAGCACCCTTATACGTAAGGATACCGCCCGATAAGGCACCGCACTCCCCTACAGGGGAATGCAATGAATGCTTCGGTTGCTTAGCAAACGCCCTGAGCGACCATCGCCTTAGCTACCTTCATGAAGCCGGCAATGTTGGCACCCTTTACATAATTGATGTATTTGCCTTCGCGACCATAAGTAACGCACTGTTCATGAATATCCTTCATGATTTGGTGCAGACGCTGATCCACTTCTTCGTTCGTCCAGGAGAGGTGAATAGCATTCTGTGACATTTCCAAGCCAGAGCAGCTTACACCACCGGCGTTAACTGCCTTACCCGGAGCGAAGTTAACCTTTTCGGCAACGTAGTATTCGCTGGCTTCAGCCGTGCAACCCATGTTGGAAGTTTCGGCAACAAGCGTTACGCCGTTCTTAACGAGCAACTTGGCATCTTCCAAGCCCATTTCGTTTTGTGTAGCGCAAGGCATTGCAAAGTCAACTTTCTGTTCCCAAGGCTTTTTGCCGGCAAAGAACTGTGCTTTCGGGAATTTCTTCACGTAATCGGAAACTACGTCGTTACCGCTGCTACGCAAATCGAGCATGCACTGGAACTTTTCGGGCGTATTGATGCCGTCCGGATCGTATACGTATCCATCAGGACCGGAGATGGTAACCACCTTCAGGCCAATTTCGGTAGCTTTTTGAGCTACACCCCATGCTACGTTACCGAAACCGGAGATAGCCAACGTTTTACCCTTATAATCGATACCCAATTCGTGGCACATGTTCTGAACGAAATATACGGCACCGAAACCGGTTGATTCGGGACGAAGACGAGAACCGCCGAACTCGAATCCCTTACCGGTAAACGTACCTGTATGTTCGCGAGCCAACTTTTTGTACATACCGAACATATAGCCTACTTCACGGCCACCAACGCCTATATCGCCGGCAGGTATATCGGTATCCGGACCGATGTTACGCCACAATTCGGTTACAAAGCTCTGGCAGAAGCGCATGATTTCGGCATCGCTGCGTCCCTTGGGGGAGAAATCAGATCCACCCTTACCGCCGCCCATTGGCAACGTAGTAAGTGCGTTCTTGAAAGTCTGTTCGAAGCCCAAGAACTTAAGGATGGAAAGGTTAACCGATGCGTGGAAACGAATACCGCCTTTATACGGGCCAATGGCTCCGTTGAACTGAACGCGGTAACCCAAGTTTACATGTACTTTACCGTTATCGTCGGTCCAAGGCACACGGAACGTAAAAATACGGTCCGGTTCAACGATGCGTTCTACAATGGCAGCCTTTTCGAATTCGGGATGCTGGTTGTATACTTCTTCAATAGAGAGAAGCACTTCTCTCACAGCCTGGAGATACTCTTTTTCCCCGGGGTGTTTAGCCTCAAGAGAGGCCATAATTTCACTCGTCTTCATAGCGAATATTATTAGTTTGTTCTATCGCCTACAAAGGTAGGTATTATATGTTTATAAAGCTAATCGTTATGGGTTAGTCGTTTTCCTCATCGGGTTCACGCATATTGGTAAAGACGTTTTGCACGTCTTCATCCTCTTCAATCTTATCAATCAGCTTGTTTACGTCGGCGGCTTCTTCCGCAGTTACATCGCGATAATCCTTTGGAATGCGGACAAATTCGACAGATTGTATTTCGTACCCCTCATCTTCCAAATAGCTTTGTAGCGCGGCGTTGGTAGCAAAATCGCCATAGAGCGTGATGCCGTCCTCTTCTTCCTCTATATCTTCCACACCAAAATCGATGAGCGCCAGCTCCAGTTCTTCAAGATCCATACCTTCCTTTCGGGAAATCTTGAATGCGCATTTGTGATCAAAGAGGAACTCCAAGCTGCCGGTAGTGCCCAAACTGCCACCGTTTTTATTGAAGTAGCTGCGTATGTTGGCTACCGTGCGGGTATTGTTATCCGTAGCGGTTTCCACAAATACGGCAATTCCGTGCGGTCCGTAGCCTTCATAATTAATTTCCTTGTAATCGTCCATCCCTTTTTCTACGGCACGTTTGATGGCACGATCCACATTATCCTTCGGCATATTTTCTTTTTTTGCCGTTTGGATCAGTACGCGCAAACGCGGATTACTATCGGGATCGGTACCGCCTGCCTTGGCGGCGATGGTTATTTCCTTACCTATTTTGGTAAAGGTGCGCGCCATGTTTCCCCAGCGCTTCAGTTTTCTTGCTTTTCTATATTCAAATGCTCTTCCCATAGGGTTTTTGCCATTGATTACGTATAATGTTATTTCGTTACCTGAGCGATGCCGCAAAGCGTTCTGTCAGTGCCTTTTCGATGGAAGACATAATCTTTTCGATCTGCTTATCGGTAAGGGTGATTTTATCGTCCTGTATCCGAAAGCGCACCGCATAGCTTTTTTTGCCTTCCGGCAGGTTTTTACCCGTATAAACATCGAACAGAACCACGTTACGGAGCGATTTGCCTCCCGCCTTGCGAGCCGTGTCCACAATATCCTTAAAGCGCACTCCTTCGTCCAACAATAGTGCCAAATCGCGCGTTACCACGGGCATACGGTTTATTTCCTTTGCTTCGAGCGGATACTGCTTTGCTTCGTCAAAAAGCTGCTCAGCATCCAATTCGGCATAAAAGACGGGACAATCGATGTCGAACGCAGCCGTCACTTTAGGATGAACGATGCCTAACGTAGCGAGCAACTTACCTCCGCGCCGGCTCTTGAACATAAGGGCATCGGCGTATAGTTCCGTTTCGTCGCAACATACTTCATCTACAACTCCTTCCGGAATATTGTAGTGAGCAAACAGCTGTTGGATCGTACCTTTGAGCATATAGAACGATGCGTCCATAGCGGTGCGCTGCCAATTATCGGCATACATATCGCCGCAGAGCCACAGACCCAGCATAGCGTGCTGCTTAAAACGCTCGGTTAGTGGCGCTTCGTCCTTGCTCGGCGCAGCATTCAGCGCATAAACGTTGCCCCACTCGTAAAAAGCGCAGAGCGGCTGTTTATTCTTCCGATTCAGTTCGATTGCTTCCAAACCGCCGTAGAGCAGGGTTTGACGCAACACGCCCAACTCGCTGCTGAGCGGATTGACTATATGCACCAGCGCATCGGCAGGATACTCTTTTGCGGTATAATACTTCTCGGCGGTGAGCGAATTGCTCAGAATTTCGCGATAACCGGCACCGGTCAGATAGTCCGAAAGCCTTCGTTCCGCCGCCGCACGCTTATCCTCATCGCCGCGCACGCTCAAATTCGCTTTGATGTAGCCACTGGGCTTCACTTCGTTATATCCGTAGATGCGCAGTATTTCCTCAATTACGTCGCATTCGCGCGTTACATCGGTCCGATACGACGGTAAACAGAGTGCAAGCGCATCCCCATCCTTACGTTCTATTTGGATATCTAATGCGGCAAGAATAGTACGAACTGCCGCTTCAGGAATCTCGGTTCCGATAAAATCGTTCATTCGTTTGAGGCGAAGCACACAGTGCCGTTCGGGCAAAGAGGCTATACCTAAGTCGATCGGCTTGCCTTCTACTTGCGCGCCGCAGCAGGAGCGCAACAGATCCACGGTGCGCCGCAGCGCATTATCGCACGCTTCCGGAGCCAAACCGCGCTCAAAGCGGAATGAAGCATCCGTTGAAATTCCGTGCCGGCGCGCTGCTTTACGTATAGCGGTGGCATTAAAGTTGGCGCATTCCACAAACACGCGCGTGGTTTTGTCCGTTACTTCCGCATCGGAGCCTCCCAGCACGCCCGCCATACAGAGCACCCGTTTGGCGGCATCGCATATCATTATTTCCTTGCCGCCCGCCTTGCGTTCCACACCGTCTAACGTAGTGAAGGGCGTTCCTTCGGGAATATGGCACAGTGTAAGGCTATTTCCCTCTATTTTATCCGCATCGAATATGTGAATCGGTTGCCCCAACTCAAAAAGAACAAAGTTGGAGATATCCACAATAGCATTGATGCTTTTATGCCCTATTGCTTCGAGGCTTTCGCGCAGCCACTTGGGGCTCTCGCCGTTTGTCAGTCCGCAGAGCGTAATACCGGTATAGCGAAGGCACTCTTCCTTGGGCAAATCGAGCGTTACCTCTATTCCGCCCTCACGCGTTGCCGCAGGGATTGGCGGCAAAACCGACATTTGTGCGCGGATCGTTTTTCCCTTTTTCAGCGAAAGATAGGCAGCCACATCACGCGCCACGCCAAAGTACGATGTGGCATCTATGCGGTTGGGTGTAATATCGATGGAAATAAGCCAATCTTCCTCCAGATGGAACCATTCAGCCGCCGGCGTTCCGGGCTTGGCTTCGGCAGGCAGAACCATAATGCCGCTCTCGTCCGTTCCCACGCCGATTTCCGTTTCGCTGCAGATCATTCCCATACTCACCTCTCCGCGCAGCTTACCTTTTTTGATGGTATACGCCTCATCGCCGTGGTATAGGGTGGTACCAATGGTTGCCACGATCACTTTTTGCCCGGCAGCCACATTAGGCGCGCCACACACAATGGGTAGCGGATCGCCCTCGCCCACGTTCACTGTAGTGATATGCAGATGGTCGCTGTTGGGATGCGCTTCGCAAGTGAGCACTTCGCCCACTACAAGCCCCTTCAGCCCGCCACGTATAGGTTCAATCGCCTTTACGGCGGAAACTTCCAAGCCAATTGCTGTTAGGATGCGGCTCAGCTCATCCGGCGTCAGCTCACCTGCCTCGGGCAGATAGCATTTAAGCCTGTTGTATGAAATATCCATTTATCCTTGTTCGGAAATTTGTAGTCGCTGCGCGGCTATGCGTTCCTCTCATTATCGTTTGCCGACGGCTGCTCAGGCGCGCTTTGTTCCTTATCGGAGATGATCCGCATCGTATTAAAGGCGAACGGAATGCCCCGTTCATTAAACAGATCATAGATGCGTTTGTTCATATCCCAATAGAGCGCCCAGTAATCGCTATTTTCGCACCAAGCACGGAGCATTACGTTTACGCTCGAGCTACCCATTTCGCGCAGTACAATCAGCGGTTCGGGCGTATTGAGCACGCGTTTATCCTCCTGAATCAGTTCGTTGAGCGCGGCGCGTACCAGATTGATATCGGTATCGTACTCTACCCCCACATCCCACTGGCAACGGCGCAGCTTCATTTCGCTTCGGTTGGTTACGGATGCCGACATCAGCACCGCGTTGGGAATATATATCTTGGAATTATCCACTGTTTTAAGCGTAGTAAAGAAGATGGCTACCGAATCCACTTCGCCCTCGCCTTCCTTTGAAACGATCCAATCGCCCACGTGGAACGGCCTCGTAAACAGAATAACCATACCGGCAGCAAGGTTTTGCAGCTGTCCACTCAGTGCGGCACCAATCGCCACGCCGGCACCTGCCAACAAAGCAGCAAAGGATACCGCCTGGAAGCCCAACACATTGACCGCAATGATGATTACAATGAGCAGGCAGAGCGTTTTGATTAGCGACGAAAGGAAGCTGATTACCGCCGGATCAGCATTGCGCCGTGCCAAACTACGCCGGAAAAGCTTTACTATTTTACGTGTAAGAAAGATGCCGATATATGCCAGTACGATGGCAATCAGCACGCGGATGCCGAAATCGATTAGCCGATCGATCCAAGTGGATACGTAGCCCGAATAATCAATCTTCCTCAGATCCTCTCCTTTAGCCGCTTTATCGGCAAACTCACGGGACAGGCTCCCGATTTGGCTCAATGTGTCTGCTATTTGCTGTTCCATTTATTCCCTCAAAATTCACCGCGCCTCCATCCAAAACGCGGCAATATCCTTAATGATGCAAAGGTAATCAATCTGTGCCATATCCATTGAGTTTCGCTCTTTTATACGTAGCGGCTCAATCATTTGTACGTACCTTTCCGATAAATTGTTTTAATGATTTATATAAATCGTTTCAATGATTTGTACGAATACTTTAAATGATTTGTACAAATCCTTTTAAGGATTTATCGAACATCTTGGGATAAAAGATTGAGCCGCTACGTACAAACGGTTGAGAAAGATGGATGCGGAGAGCCGCTTCCTACGCGGAGACAAAAAAACACTCCGCTATGGGCGTTGTGCCACAGCGGAGTGTTACTCTGTTAATAGGGGTTTGGTAGGAGGAGACGTTAGCGCGCTTTGAGGATACTGTTTAGTACGCGGGCGGTATGGATCAGCTTACCGCTATCGGAAGAAAAGATCTCCACGCTCCACACATGCGTGGATCTGCCCCGATGCAGCAGACGCGCTTCGCCGCGCATCACATCGCCTTGCATAGCACCTGCCACGTGATAGCCGCTCACTTGCATTCCTACCTGTATTTGTCCCTCTTCCAGCAGTACGGTGGAGCCAAAGCCGGCAAGCGTTTCCGCAAATGCTAAGTTGGCGCCGCCGTGTACAATGCCCATCGGTTGACAGGTGTGGCGATCCACCGGCATGGTGCCTTCTACGTATCCTTTACCGATCTGCGTGCAAACGATGCCGAGCGTATCAATCAGCGTATGGCGTACCAATAGGTTAATCGTATCGGGAGTAACGGGCAACGGCTCGTATCCGCTCCGCACATACTTACGGATCAAATGCGCCGTTCCGCTCTCTTTCGTGGGCAAGGTTACGTAGTCCGCGCACGCTTTGAGTGCTTCCGGCGCATGAGCGGTGGCCACGCCTAAGCCGGCAGATTGGATGAGCGCGGTATCCTCCACGCGATAGCCGATGGCAATCACCTCCTTCGGCAGTATATCCAGCTTCTCGGTTAGGAAGGAAAACATCTGTTTGGGCTGCAACGCAACGGTGTGACGCGTGTGGCAGTTATAGAGGGATGTAGCCCCGCCGGGGAGCAGATAACTTGAGTTGCTATCCAAATGGAGCGGTTCCACTAATGGAAGCATCGAGTCGAGCGGACCATTCCCGATCACGGCAATGCGTACACCGTGCCTTTCCTGCGCTTCAACGATGGCATCCGTATCGGCTTGCGACAATTCGCCTTGCTCGTTCAGAAGGGAACCTTCCGCAAAGAGAATGAGCAACTTATAGGGAGAAAAACGATTAGTTTGAATCATATGGGTAGGAGCCTACTAAGGATTGCTGTTAATGTGCCTCTAACCAGTTTTTACCGGTACCGATGGAAACTTCAATGGGAACGCGGAGATCGCCAAGCGCATGCGTCATTTCGTCCTCAACGAGGCGACGCAAATGGTCGAGTTCATCGAGGTAAGCATCGAAGTTCAGTTCGTCGTGTACCTGCATAATCATACGGCTCTTGAGTTGCTCGCGGCGAATGCGCTGATCGATACGTACCATCGCGATTTTAATCATATCGGCAGCGGAGCCCTGTATGGGTGCATTTACGGCGTTGCGCTCAGCAAAACCGCGCACGGTAGCGTTACGGCTACTGATATCCGGCAGGTAACGGCGCCGCCCGAGGATGGTTTCCGCATAGCCTTTACTGCGCGCTTGCTCAATGGCACTACGGACAAATTCCGCCACTGCCGGGTAGGAACTATTATAACTATCGATGAGGTTGCGCGCCTGATCCATAGGAATGTGCAGGCGCTGGCTAAGCCCGAAGGGCGAAATACCGTAGATAATACCAAAGTTTGCCGTTTTGGCGTGGGCGCGCTGCTGTGACGTAACTTCGTCGAACGCAACGTTGTAGATGCGCGCTGCCGTAGCGCGGTGAATATCCAATCCTTCCTTAAAAGCGTGGATCAGTGCCTCGTCTCGGCTAAAATGCGCCAAAAGGCGCAACTCGATCTGAGAGTAGTCGGCACTGAGGAAGGTGCACTCATCGCTATCGGCTACAAAAGCGGCTCGGATTTCCTGACCAATATCGGTGCGGATGGGGATATTCTGCAAATTGGGATTGGAGGAGGAGAGCCGTCCCGTGGCAGCAATTGTTTGATTGAATGAGGTGTGCAACTTGCCGTCGGGATACAAATAGCCCGGAAGTGCCTCGATATAGGTGCCGGTCAGCTTACGTATGCCGCGCCAATCAAGCAATTTGTTCACAATGGGATGGTCGTCCCGATACTTATTGAGCACCTCTTCACCGGTAGCGTACGAGCCGGTTTTGGTTTTCTTGGGACGCGCATCGATTTTGAGCTTATCGAAAAGCACTTCGCCCACCTGAGCCGGGCTGTTCAGATTAAAGCTTTCGCCGGCGATTTCGGTTATTTCCGCTTCGAGGGTAGCTAACAGTGCATTGAGCCCTTTGCCCGCTTCGTCCAAGCATTCGGTATCCAAGCGCACGCCGCGTTCCTCCATACGTTTCAAAACCTGTACCAACGGCATCTCCACATCGGTAAAGAGCTTTTGGAGGTTATCCGCCTCAAGCCGCTTTTTCAGTATGGGATAGAGGCGCAACGTTACATCGGCATCCTCCGAGGCATAATCGCTCAGCAGATCCTCCGGTACATCTTTGCGCAAGGAGAAGTTCTTTTTATCGGAAAGTGCCTTATAGGGAATGGTTTTCCATGCCAACTCGTGCAGGGCAAGAGCATCAAGATTATGGGGATTTTCGGGAGCGATGAGGTAATGCGCTATCATCGTATCAAAGAGCGGCTCCGGATACGGAATACCGTAACGCCCAAGCACTTGTGCATCGTATTTAGCATTTTGCGCCACTTTGAGGATGGCGTTATTAGTCATAAAGGGCGCCAGCGGAGCAAGCATGCTACGGGTGGCAGCTTCGTCCGGTGGCAACAGCACAAAATAGGCTTCGCCCGGAGCAACGGCAACCGAAAAACCCACAATATGACAGGAAAGCGGATCGAGCCCGTCCGTTTCGGTATCGAAAGCAAATGTATCCACTTCGGCAAGACGCTTCCATAGCGTAGCGCACTCCGCTTCCGTTTTGAGCAATCGGTAGGTAACATTTTGCTCTTTGTAGGTAGCTGCCGCCGTTTGCTCCGGTACTTCGTCCGGTATTGCGCTCTGCGGCATATCGGCAAAAAGGGCACCGGCAGCCTGAACGGGATAGAGCCTTTGTAGCAACGATTTGAACTCCAAACGGGTTAATAGACCAGTGAGCGCCTGTTTATCGGCTTCACGATACTTAAAAGATGTAATCTCATCCTCAAGAGGTACATCGGTTTTGATTTCAACCAACTGCTTGGAAAGAAGAGTGATATCCCTGTTTTCTTCAAGTTTTTTCCGAGGTGCGGGCTTCAATGCGTCTATATTTTCGTAAAGAGCTTCGACGGAGGGAAATTGCTTGAGTAGTGCCGATGCCGTTTTGGGCCCAATTCCCTGACAGCCGGGTACATTATCGGCGGTATCCCCCACTAATCCGAGCCAATCGATCAACTGGCGGGGCGAAGCGATTTCGTGCTTGGCGCAAATCTCCGCTACGCCCATTTCCTTGAATCCACCGGTAGCAGGCATCAACATGGTGCAGTGCGGTGAAACCAGCTGCCCGTAATCCTTATCGGGCGTAACCATATAAACGCGGTATCCGTCCGCTTCGGCTCGTTTCGCCAAAGTACCGATTACATCGTCCGCCTCGTAGCCCTGCATGGAAACAGCGGGGATGCGAAGCGCCTGCAGCAACTCCAGTATTACGGGAACGGAATTGAGGATATCTTCGGGCGGAGCCTCGCGTTGCGCCTTATATGGCTCGTACAGCTCGTTACGGAAGGAGCCGCCCGGCATATCGAATGCTACCGCTATATAATCGGGTTTCTGCTTGGTAAGAATATCAAAGAGCGAAAGCGCAAAACCAAAGACGGCGCTCACGTTTTGCCCCTTAGAATTGATGCGCGGAGCACGTATAAATGCGTAGTAACTGCGAAAAATCAGCGCGTAGGCATCTAACAGATAAAGATTAGGTTTAGCCATATCGGTTAGCGCATCTTAAGCGTTGCGATGGAAAGAGCCGCCAAAATCATAGCAATAAGCCAAAAACGCACCGTAATCTTGCTCTCCGGAATTACGTGCAAAGGCTTTTGGATTAAAGCATCTATACCGCTATTGCCCGGTTTTTGGAAATGATGGTGCAGCGGGGACATCTTAAAGATGCGCTTCCCTGTTCCGGTGCGGCGCTTCGTTATCTTAAAGTAAGCGGTTTGTGCTAAAGAAGAGAGCCCTTCCACAAAGAATAATCCGCAAAGAATAGGCAACAGAAATTCCTTACGGATCATAATGGCAAACGCCGCAATGATGCCGCCGAGGGTCAAACTACCCGTATCGCCCATAAACACTTGCGCCGGATAGCCGTTATACCAAAGGAATCCCAGCGTGGCACCTACGAATGCAGCGGCAAAAATCACCAATTCCTCACTGGAGGGGATGAACATAATGTTCAGATAGGAAGCCATCTCAATGTGGCTGGATACATACGCCATAATCAGCAGTACCACCCCCACCGGTGCAGAGCATCCGGCGGCGAGCCCGTCCAACCCATCGGTCAGATTGACCGAATTACTGATAAAGGTAACGATCAGAATGCTGATCACGATAAAGAGCAACCAACCGGCTATCTGCTTGGCATCGCCCTTGAAAGGCAATAGGTCGGCATAATCGAAATTATTGTTCTTTACAAAGGGAATTGTCGTTTTGGTGCTTTTGACCTCTTTCTCGGCAAAATTGACTTCCGTAACATGCCCCTCCTCAAAGGTTTCGCTATTTTCCCGTATAGCAGCCTGCGGGCTGAGAAAAAGTACGGAAGCCACCACGGTACCCACAACAACTTGTCCGATTATCTTATAGCGCCCGTGTAGCCCTTCCTTGCGCTTTTTGAACACTTTGATGTAATCGTCGGCAAAGCCCAATGCTCCCATAAGAATGGTAGTTAGGAGCATCAGAATGATATATACATTATCCAACCGCGCCAAAAGAAGCGTAGGAATTACGATAGCGATAATAATAATGATTCCGCCCATCGTAGGGGTTCCTTTCTTGGAAAGCTGCCCTTCCAAATCGAGGTCCCGTATAGTTTCGCCAATCTGATGCGCGCGCAGCTTACGAATAATAGCGCCGCCCACCCAGGTAGCCAGCAGCAAAGCGAGCACAAAAGCGATTGTGGCGCGGAATGAAACGTAGTGCAACAGGCGTGCTCCCGCCACATCCCACTTATCCAATAACGATCCTAAGTAATAGAGCATAATATAAAAATCTGTCTTTTATTTATCGAGCACCATTCGTAGCTCTTCAGCATCATCAAAATGACGGCGAACGCCGTTTACTTCCTGATACGTTTCGTGACCTTTACCCGCCACCAGCACCACATCCTCGGGATGCGCCAGTGCTACAGCGGTACGAATGGCTTCTCTACGATCCGTAATGCAAATAACGTTCCTTTGCTCCGAATCGGTCAATCCGTCCTTCATTTCGGCAATTATGTCGTTAGGCTCTTCGGTACGCGGATTGTCGCTTGTAAGAATAAGTACGGTAGAACGATCAAAAGCGGCGCGAGCCATCATCGGTCGTTTGCCTTTATCTCTATTACCGCCTGCACCCACTACAGTAATAACGCGCCCCCCATCGGGCAGCAAATCGTCAATTGTATCCAGTACTTTTTCCAAAGCATCGGGCGTATGGGCAAAATCTACTATTGCCGTACAATGATCGGAAAGCAATACTTCAAAGCGGCCACGGGCATGATCCAATGCACTGAGCGCAATCAGCAACTTACGCCGTTCCTCGGTATCTTCCCCGGCATTTAGTAGCAAGGAGGCAATTGCATACGCCGATAGCAGATTGTAGGCATTAAAATCACCCACAAGGCGCGTCCACACCTCCTCGCCATCTATCTGAATGAGCGTGCCGGAGAGGGATCGCTCTATAATACGCGCATTGAACGTTGCCGGCGAATGGAGCGCATAGCTATATGCTTTTGCCGCGCAATTCTGTAACATCACTTCAGCATGCCTATCGTCCCGATTCACCAAGGCGAACGCCTCTTTGGGCAAATTATCGAATAGTTTCTTTTTGGCAGCTATATAGGCATCCATCGTTTTGTGGTAATCGATGTGATCACGCGTCAGATTGGTGAACAGCGCGCCGGCAAGATGAAGCCCCGCAATACGATCCTGATCGATGGCGTGCGAGGATGCCTCCATAAATACGTACTTACACCCGGCTTGCACCATTTCGTATAGAAGTTTGTTCAGCGCAATCGGATCCGGTGTAGTGAGCTGCGCCGGCGTAGCATCCGTGTTAATGCAATTTTCTATCGTACCAATCAGCCCCGCTTTGTATCCCAAGCTGAGAAACAACCGGTGCAACAGCGTAGTTGTGGTAGTTTTGCCGTTCGTTCCGGTTACCGCCACCAGTGAAAGCTTTTCCGACGGGGTTCCGTAAAAAGCAGCGGCCAGATAAGCCAAAGCCAATCGCGATGAGGAGATACGGATATGTACCGCTCCGGCAGCCTCTATTTGGGCAAATTCGTCCGCCGTAGGCTGATGTTCGCTCACTATAAGCGCGGGGCGCTTCTCCAAAGCCGTATGCAAAAACTCCCATCCGTCCCGCACTGCTCCGTTTACTGCTACGAACAGCCCGCCCTCGGTTACCGTTCGCGAATCGGCTGTTAGTGAGGCGATAGCCGCTTTTTCCTCACACGAGCCGGTTACCTTTGCACCGAGCGGCGCCAATAGGGTACCTATTTCTTCTATACTTAGCGAAAATGGCGTTTTGTTATCTGTCATAACCCTTCTTCTGAATGACTAATTTTATCGGATCTACGGGGAAAGCTTTCCAAAGTGAGCGTAACTACCGTGTTTGCGTCTACAGGGCTCCCCGCTGCCGGTTGCTGTGCTGTCACAAAGCCGCTTCCCTGAAGATTTACTTTTAGCCCCACACGCATTAGGCTGTAGGTAGCATCGGCTGCGGACAAACCTACCACATTGGGCATTTTGCCGTTCGCCGCAAAATGTTGCTTTCCGGGGCGCGATACATCCCGTAGTGCCGGTGGCAGGGGACGAACTACTTCGCTGAGCCGATTAGGCTGATAGCGATTATTATGCAGCGTTACCCCTTCAGCAATTTCTTTTACTACCGGTGCCGATACGGGTCCTCCGTAAATAGATACCCTCCTCGGATGAATTACATCCACAAAGCATACATATTCAGGCGCTTCCGAAGGAAACATTCCGCAAAACGATGCCGAATAGATATACCCTCTTCCCGTGGAACCCACTTGCGCCGTACCGCTCTTGCCGCTTATGGCCACAATGTCGGATTGAGCCAAGGTACCGGTGCCGTCCGTCACCACCATACGGAGCATTTTACGCAGTGCCGCTGCCGTGGAACTTTTGCATATCGAATCACGCAATACCTTACGCTCACCGCGGAATAGTACCGTACCATCCACCGCTACGATGCTATCCACCAAATAGGGGCGCAAATAGTTTCCTCCGTTGGCTATAGCGGCATAAAAGGTTGCCAATGTAATGGGGGTAATTTGCGTTTCGTATCCGTGCGCAATCCACGGAAGGCTTAATGCGCTCCAGGTGGGATCGGAAGCATCTTTTATATGAGAAACCGCATATCCGGGGATTTCCAAGTGCAGATCGTCGCAAAACCCAAAGCTCTTTATTTTGTCGATAAAGTGCTGTGGCCGGTGGCCGTATCCCTTTAGAGCTATTTTCGCCATCGCCACGTTACTGGATAGCGCAATTGCCTGTTCCACGGTGATTGAGCCTTTCAGCCGGCTACCGTGATCCGTGATGGTTCGGCGCCCGAACCGGTAGGAGCCGTTCCCCACATCGATAAGATCGGAGGGAGTAACCACGCCATCTTCCAAAGCCGCCATAATGGTAGCCGCTTTGAACACGCTCCCCGGGTGGAAATAGTCGTTAAATGCGATGCAATACGATGGTTCATAATGCGCACTATCCGTGCGGCTCAAATTACTCATTGCCACAATTCTTCCGGTAGAAACCTCCATAAGGATAGCGGTTCCGCGGTCGCCCTGCGTTTCAATCATCCGCTTTTCCAGCGCTTTGTCGGTAATCCGTTGCAGATCAACGTCAATAGTAGTATAGAGCGAGCCGCCACCGTGCGGTTCCTCCAGAGTCACTTCCGTCCAAACGCCTCCAATTCGTTGCTTCAGAGTGCGCCCGGGTTTGCCTACCAAAAGCGAATCGTAGCCTGCTTCCAGGCCGGAAGCACCTTTGGTGAGCAGATTGCCGTCGCCATCGCCTAACACGTTGCCCACGATGGTTCCCGCCAATTCGTCGTACGGGTGCATCCGCTTCTGCCTCACTTCCTTACGTATGCAGCGCAAAAGGCTTACGGTTGATTTACCTCCCTTGCTATTTTTATAGGTATAGAAGAGCGCGGGATGCGCTTTCAGCTGCTCAAACTCCATAAAGGAGATTTCCGTTCCGATCAGATTAAACGAGCGCGAGCCCTTTTGATCGCCTTTCTTCCAGCGAGCGAGCAATTCCTTCTTATTTAGCGTTTTGCTTTGCACAATGGAAACGAGGGCATCCGCCAATTCCTCCATTTTTTGGTTATAAGCGCCCTTTTTCTTCAGAATGTCTACGGATTCACTCTTAAAGTCGAAGTAAAGCCGATAGTAAGGTGCCGATATAGAGAGCAATTCGCCCCCCGATGCGTAAATACTACCTCTAAGCGGCGGAATGGAATCTTCCTTGGGAGGACTGAGCGTTTCGCCCACTTTCAGCCACTGCGCCCCCTCCACATACATCGTTTTGTATACAGAAAACCATATCGCCACGGTGAGAAGCACAAATACGCTCCCCACCCCCACGCGATACTTAACCAGCATTCTATGCCGTTCGCGCCGTACGCGTTGCTGCTGATCCTCCTTACTTTTTTCCTGCTCCGTCATAGTATAGTACAAAGGGCTGTTCTTCCTTCTCGGTTAGCGTGGAGTTCTGTGCTTTGAGGCGCATCATAATAGTTTCCTCACGTGTCAGCCGCGTTAAATCCGCTTCAATGAATAGTTGCCGGTTGCGCACCAACTCGAGTTCGCTCTCCAAACGGCTTATCTGCTTCGTTTGGGAGATGGTCCAGTAGCCCAACGCCACATTGCAGAAAAAGAGGAAAAAGATCCATACCACCAGCATTACCCATCGGCTGTTGATAAAGCGTTCTATCAGCCCGCCGCTGATCCAATAGAGCAAACTGTGGCGTTTACGCCGTGGAGCTCGTTGCACCCGTTCCGTGGAACGCGCCCGTTCCGGCTCCGGCTCTGTTTCCTCGGGCGCTTCGTCGGGCGCGGATTCTGCCGGCAACTCTGCTACAGGTAGGGCTGCTTCCTCCGGTACAGCTTCGCTTTGTGTCAGTTCGCTGAATGATTCGACTGTTTCCTCCGGTACAGCTTCGCTTTGCGTCAGTTCGCCAAATGATTCGGCTGTTTCCTCCGATACAGCTTCGCTTTGCGTCTGTTCGCCAAATGATTCGGCTACTTCCTCCGGTACAGCTTCGCTTTGCGTCAGTTCGCTGAATGATTCTTCGGTAAGTTTCATAATACTAACGATGCTCCGCTACCCGTAACTTGGCGCTACGGGCTCGATTATTATGCGCAATTTCCTCGTCGTCGGCCACAATGGGGCGATTGTTCACCGCCTGAAACAGCTTAGGTGCCGCGCCGTAGATCAGTTCATTTTCTGCCGATGTACCCGCCCCCTGACGGAACCACTGCTTAACGATCCGATCCTCCAGCGAGTGATAAGTCAAAACCGCTATACGTCCGCCCGGAACAAGCAATTCCTCCGAAGCGGCAAGTAGCGCCTTTAGCGCGCCCAGTTCGTCGTTTATGGCTATTCGGAACGCTTGAAAAATACGGCTTAACTTACTGCGTCGTTGCTCCGAAGCCCGCGGCAGATAGGACTGAAGTACAGAAACCAGTTCGTCGATGGTAGTTATGGGTGCTTTTTGCCGTGCCTGCACCAGGGAAGCGGCTATACGGCGCGCATCCTTAAGCTCGCCGTAGCGAAAGAGTATATCGGCGATTTCCTGCTCCGGTGCCGCGTTGAGCAATTCGGCCGCCGTCCGACCGCCACGCGTATTCATACGCATATCCGGAAGCGCCGCTCCGTAGCGGAAACTGAACCCCCGTTCGGGCGTATCAAAATGGTGCGACGAAACGCCCAAATCCGCCAAAATGCCGTTTACTTGGGTTATTCCGTAATAATCCGTCCAGTGGGTCAGATACCGAAAATCGGACGCAATAAAGGTGAAGCGGGCATCGTCCGGCGCATTGGCTGCCGCGTCCGGATCGCGATCCACGCCAAAGAGCCGACCTTTGTCCGACAAATGCTCCAGAATAGCACGCGAATGCCCGCCGCCACCGAACGTAACATCAATGTAGATGCCGTCCGGATCGGTCACCAGCATCTGCACCGAGTGCTCCCGAAGAACGGGTACATGGTAGCATACAGATGCTTTGGGCGATGCGTCGGCATCCTCCCGAGACAAAGCTCCGATATCCTTTTTCATCATTTGTTGCTTCTCACTGCAAAGGTAATCAACCGTCATGCCTTTTCAAATATCACCCCCATTCCGCCAGGGGTGACGCATCATAATCGCTCTGTCAGAAGCTACACATGAGCAACAAGCGAGGCATAGATGAACTCATTATATATAATACGTCAGTCCTGACGCCCCCTCCGACCGCTCCAATCTCCACGTGGCTATTCGATGTCGTCCCCTTTCGGCCACTTCGTTCCTCAAGCGGCATCGCGCCACCTGTTCGATTTTTTGTACCTTTGCACCAGATGAGTAGGAGGGGTCCTCGCTTGAGGCGAGCCTCCGCCAGACTCAGATACGATCTCTCCTCAGCTGAGCGATATAGCGATACGCTAGTCTGGGAGACGCAACATACACTCTTGGGGCTGATTGGCTTTGACAGCGTGTTGTAGTGATTCGTAAGCATGTGGTGCCTGCTGTGACGCACCTTAAAACCTTACTGCGAACCTTTCTA
>QWCE01000943.1_pt1 | contig 58005 bp, 42 predicted proteins | sample 1972531 | NCBI WGS metagenome assembly QWCE01 (sample SAMN09866716, study PRJNA288562) | Human gut metagenome isolate term4_stool, whole genome shotgun sequencing...
CACAGAAATTGTGTACCTTTGCTCCGAGGTTAATTGTTTGTACATAGCAATGCAAATTTAATTAATCTTTGGGAGACAGAGGTCTCCCTTTTTCATTTTATGCATTGCTTGCTGATTTTTCCACTCATGGGGGCTGCTCGCCCCCCAAACCCCTCGGTGTTTTCAGGTATAGATTATTAAGCTACACCCGTACTTGGGATTGCAGTTCTATGTTGAACTTGCGATTTTTTTTTTACATTTGCAGCATATTACTATTAAATTCATTTTGAATCATTAAAGTATGACGAAGTTAAAAACAGATTTCTTATTTTTACTTTGTGTGCTTATGTTCTATTCATGCCGGGATACTGATATTGAACTTAAAAAATAACATAAAAGCAATTGATATGAAACTACGAAAAAGACTTTTGGCGATATTCTTGCTCTTCGGTTGTGTGTCAGCCATGCAAGGGCAGAATAAATTTCATTTTGATTTAGATTACCACTATTATTTGGGTTTATCTGAAAAATTTATGAATCGAACGTTCCATCGCGACACTTACAAAATGGGCGGAAACTCTTTGCGTTTCACTGCTCGTTACGACCTTTCTCCTCTTTGGTCTGCAGGAGTGGGCTTGGGATTGGATTGTTACACGAATCCTTCGCACAATTCCATGCCGATTTTTGCCACAGTGAGATGTAAAGCCATAAAGACTGTTCCGGAACTTTACGCTTTCTCAGATTTGGGCTATGCCGTAAAGGTGGGGGATTATACGAAAGGCTTCACCGGTAGTCTGGGTATTGGTTATACTTATAACTTTGCAAAGCATTTAGGAGTGAACTTTCAAATTGCATACAACTTGAAATGCTTTGACGACGTATCTACCTACAGGATTGAAACATTTTCGAGAACAGCGACTTTTAGCGAGGAAGATGCCACGCGACACTCGCTGTCGTTTGGTGTTGGTTTAACGTTCTGATTGTCGCTCATCTGTCGTCTTTGGCGGAGGTGATGAGCATGGGACGAAAAAAAAGGTCATCTTTCGTATTGTGGAAGATGACCTTTTAGACTTTAAGTGCTGATCTTTCGCAAGTATTTTTCGCAAAAAAATCTTTTGAGTGTTCAGCTTTCTGTTTTGAAGAGTTGCATTCCCTTTTTTTTAGTAATCTCTGTTTTGATTCGGAACGTGCCGTTATTTTATTATTATTTTTTTGCCTTTATGGATGTAAATTCCCGGTTGTACCGGCTTCTTGAGTCGTTGCCCGGATAAAGTGTAATAATAGGGACTTTCGTTTGTGTTTCCGGCTTTCTCGCACTCGATGCCCCGGATGGCTGTCGTGGTGTTTACCTTGTATTTCCAATCGTCTTTCTGCGATGAAATGTCGATGAAGGTGTCTTGTCGGATGTTCATCACATCCACTGTCTGCGATTTGTTCATCCCCATGTTGAACACGAAGTTGATAGCATCGGACGAAGAGTTGATGCGGAATTGCTTTACGAAATATCTTTTTCCACCTATCTCCGTGGTAGTTGTTACCGCGTTGCCGGGCCACGGACTGCTTGTCGCACTTCCCCAGTAATAATAGTTGATGGAAGGAGTCGGGCTTGAGGTTTTAGCTTCAGCCCATGTGTCGTCCGCATTATCTGCGTTTACATATACACTGATGTTGTAAGGTTGGAAATCAACGATGTCGTAGTGGCGAGTGCTAATGCCGGTAACAGTCCCATTGATGAGCAAACCGACTTTCAGCGTTGTGGCTTTTCCTTCCGGAATGGTTATCTTCGATTCATTTTCGGCTATGGAGCTGCTTGCTTTGGGGTCGCTTCCGTCTATAGAATATACAATCTTCGCATTCGGATTTCCCGTAACTGCTGTTAGCGTGACGCTTTGTACGCCATCGTAACTTCCACTTGGCAGGTCCGCCCAAGCGAAACTCGACGTGTTCTTGTCGGCATAATATGCCCAATTCTCTCCACCGGTGATTTTTATCCATTTCGATTGTGTGGCGAAAGTAGCCGCCGGCCCCACGACAGTAAGCAGGTTGCCCATGTCACCTTTTGTTACCATGGCATAGAAATCGTTGCCACTGACGAGTTTGGTTGCCGTACTTCGGTTGCTGATGCCTAATAGTTTGCGCACGGTAATCATGTTCTTGATGTCCTTCTTGCAGCTTTGCCAATGCTTCAGGAAAACGCAAGGTGTTCCTGGCATGGCCATGATGTAAGCGTTGGCTGCCGAAATGTTGTTTCTTATCGGGTCTTGCGTGTTGCCGCCTCCTCGATCCTCCGTGTCGTGGTTCTCTACGAAGGTTACCGCATAGCGAGCATAATCGGTGAGTTTTGCCAATCCTTGTCCGTCCAATGCAGCCCAATTGCCGTTGTTCACCGCATCGCGGATGGCATATCGCAGTGGGAAATCGAAAGCGGCACTGGTGATGACGCCCCCTGTCCGGGTGCTTTCTATCCAGTTTTTCACTTTCGCAAGGTTACTGTCGAAATATTCACCTACTGAAAATTGTGGTTGTGTGGCAGTGTTATAAAGCCCGGTGAAACTACCGGCGTAGCCTTTTACCATGTCGTAGCGAAAACCTGAGTAACCAAATTTATTGATCAGCATGTTGAGGTATGCCTTTACCGTCTTTTGTACGTTAGGGCTGTGATGGTCGAGGTCGCGCATGCCATCCCATCCCTCTCCGGTATCGTTGTTCTGGCTGAGCGAGACGTCCTGCTTCGTGGCTTCGGCTTGAGTTTTTCCTTTGTCATCGTCTTTCACGATGTCGGTTGCTCCCATGGTATAGGTTGCTCCTTCGTAGGTCTCCGTAGGGAAATCGAACCAGTTGCTCACGTTCCCACGATGATTGATGACGATGTCGGCAATCGTACCTATCCCATTTTTCTTCCATGTGTCGATGAGGCTAAGCAGTTCCTTTTCCGTTCCGAACGAACTGGTGTAGTCGCTGAACCAATAGAGAGGGTCGTAGCCCATTGAAGGATTATGGCTTGGTTTGGCACTTTGAGGAATCCATACAAGGTCGAAGAAGTCCACGATATCATTTGTCTGTGCTTCCAAGTTGGTCCATTTTGTATCGTCGAAGGAATCCCAATAAAATCCTTGCAGCATTACACCTTTATAGTTGTCTTGCCACCCTTGCGCGAGTGAGGAAAGAGCAATGCAGCATAATGTAAGCAGCGTAAATATTTTTTTCATGATGTTTCTTTTCTATGTTTGCCTGATGTTTGGTATTTATTTGTCTTGCATATTACGAAAAAAAGGAGAGGATGCACTGAGCATTCTCTCCTCATTGTGGTTATGAAAGCAATGTCAGTCTGTTAGTTCTTCTTGAAGACTACTTTATGGTTGCCTTCGTAAGAAATATAGAGTTTGACAGTATAGTTGCCCGCCTCTTCGATCTTGAGGTTCTTTCCATTGAATTCCGTCAGGTTGTTGAAGTTGAAAGCGTCGTCGTTGGCACCACCCCAAGAGATAGCCCAGTCGTCGTTGGCGCGGAATTTCAATTCGCCTGCAACCAGATTGCCCGTCCATGTCCAAGCCTTCTCTGCTTTGTCGTAAGTCATGTTCACGTCAGAGTCCCAACCATTGGGTGTTGCACTTCCGATGATGCCGATCATGATAGGGCTGTAGCTGTAGGTACCGTCGGCGAGACTTGCCTCGACACGATAGAATCCAGCTGCTACGGCAGGGATGTTCTTCTCACCCTCCTCAACCAGTGAGCCTTCTGTGCTTCCCATTCCCCAGTCAGGAGCGTCCCATGTAGTCTCATGACTGCGGAACTTGAACTCACCGTCGAGGTAGCAGTAACCCAAGTACTTGCCATCCATTTCTGGGCTGCGCATCTTGTTAACACCTGCGTCGCCCCAGCCGTTGTTGTTGCCTACCTGATAAATGAATTCAGGGAACTTGGGTGCTATGAGCTGGGCCTTGATGGTGACGTCAACCGTGTTGGTGAACGCTTCTCCCCTTGTGAGCACAGTGGTGTTCTTGATAGTTGCTGGTATGTTGCGGAGGTCGCCCCCCTTGCCATAAAGTTTCTCAACGGCTTTCTGCAACTCACTTGTGCTGACATATCCGTTTGCGTTGGGATAGAGCACGTAGCTTGCTGTCTTGTCCGCATTATAGAGAGTGATGGTCATGGTCTGGGAAGCGATGGCATCCTCAGAGTTGACCGTGGGTGTGAACAACTTCACAGAGTCTGTAGTGACATTTGCAAAGTTGATGGTCGAAGTTTCGGCTGTTGCGGTGAAGCTCACAGTCTTGCCAGCCTCTTGTTCGTGAGAGATAGGGTTGGCCCAATCGGTGTAATCCTCACTGCCTCCACAACTTGCGAGAAGGACGAGACCTAATAAATATACTAACTTTTTCATGTTGAATCTTGTTAAGTGTGCGGAGCCGAAGCTCCGCATAAAACTTTATTTATTACTGTTCAATGAAGAAGAACTGTTTGGTGTAATCGTTGAAGAACACTTTGAAAGTTCCCTTCTTGTAAGGAATGTTAGCTGATCCAGATGCGATTCCGAATGGGAATTCCGCGATACCCCAGCTTTCGTCCCAGCTACCCTTGGCAAACTTGGTACCGCCGTCGGCAGGTGCGTTGGCATCGAAGGTAATTGTGGTGAACCAGTCGTGGTTTTCGGGTGATGCCGATACTGGTGTCATTGGGTTTCCATTAGCTGCATCCCAACCGTTCGGTGTGCCAGGCATCGTAATCATTGCATAGGTGGCCGACGGTGTAGAGGCAGCGGGCTTGATGACGCATTTCAGAGCCTTCGTGTCGAGCGTGATGGTGTAATAGCCTGCTGCAGGAACAGTGATGTTGCCTGGGTCAGAGCCACCGTTGCGGAGTGATGTTCCAAGAGGTGTTCCGTCGGTACACCATACGTAGTGATCCCAGTCGCCTGGAGTCTTGACAATCTTGAAGTTGGCATCAGCAGGGAAATAGCCTGTGTATTCGAACTTGCCGTCTCCGGTTGCCTTGTCGTAGGTTTCGCCAGCCTTTGTGTAAAGTGGCATCATCGAAACACCAATAGCTGCCTCGGCATTGGTCCATTTGCCGTCCCCAATGCAACTGCCGATGAGGTACCATGTGGCAGGAACAGCATCCTTGAGCTCAACATAGTAAGGCACTACGCTGAGCTTGACAGCGTTGGAATAAACCTTCTCCGCTCCCTTGGTGCTAGCAACGCAACGTACCCACACATCGTCTGTGGCAGGAACTTTGCCTTCCTCGTAGGCGTTTAGTTGCTGAAGAGCCTTGGCCATGTCCTTGGTGAACAACGGACCGTCGCAAGTTTTGTATGATTCGAGCAGCGTCACGTGGTCGGCTACACCGAGTTGTGTTGCTGGGTCAGCGTTGACATCAAGCTCCTTGGTGAACTTTCCATTGTTGGAAACCTGTAGCTGGTACTCTGTTCCTGCTGGGAACCCGTAGGCAGGTTGCGACCATGTGAAAGCGATTGATTTGGCATTCTGGAGATCTACGCCTGCAGAATAAGCCGGTTGGTTGAGTGTGAATGTCTCTGGCTGCTGAAGAACAGGATTGTCGTCTCTGTCATCGGAGCAGGCTGTGAACATGCCTACACAGCAAACCAACATGATTAGACTAAATATCTTTTTCATTTCTATTCAGTATTTTGTTTTTATTGCAAGGAACTGTCGGGATTCAACCGACTATCCCTTGTTTGTTTACTCTTAGTAACCAGGGTTCTGCTTGAGGTTAGTGTTGGCACTCAAGTCCTTGTCTGGTATGGCGTAGATGTTACGTGTTGCTGCGAAGTTGCGGCCGCTCTTTGCACCGCCTTTCCAAGTCCAGTTGTAATTGTTGTTTCCACCAAACTTGTTAAAGCGGATAAGGGTGTTGCGGCGCATTCCCTCAAAGTAGAACTCGCGGCTCCACTCGTCGCAGATCTCATCTAGCGTGTAAGCTGTCTTGAGGTTAGGGTTGTTGGCGCGCTCACGAAGAGCATTGATGGCTTTGGCAGCGTTACCCGTTGCTGTTCCACCGTTGAGGTGTGCCTGTGCTTCAGCATACATGAGGTAAGCCTCGGCAGCACGCATCAAAGGATAGTCCATGTCAGGGAACTGCGCATCGTGAGTCCTTGTGCCGTCAGAATGGAAGTTCAGGAACTTCGCAACACCATAACCATCAGTGAAGGTTGACTGTGTGGCATTGTCAAGCGAACGGTCAGCACCCCAGAAGATGGCGCGGTCGTCAGATGCCTTGGCAGTCATTTCGTAAGATGGAACCTGTGGCGCATTGCCCGCTGGGAAGAACTTGGCAATGAGGTCAGGACGGGCGCGGTTTCCGGCCCAGTTTCCTGTCGTGCCGTTTGTTGCATCTGGGTTCTCCTTGTCAGCATGCATCTTGCCGTCGAAGGTAGATGCAATGACATAGAGCGAGCCACCATAGCTCGTCGTGGTCAAACCGTCAGCCTTGATTGGGAAAATGATTTCCTTCGCTGCGCTTGACTCGCCATTGTCGCCCATGAAGAGTTTCTGGTAAGCACTCCATCTTCCAGTGGGAGTGGTGTTGAGCTGGAAGTCAGAGTCCATGACTTTCTTGGCATAGTCTGCCGCTTTCTGCCATTGCGCAGTACCTGTATAAACCTCGGCATTGAGATAAAGCCGTGCTAACAGCATCCAGTCGGCAGCCTTATTGGCACGACCATAACCAGGTTGATCTGAGGTGAGAGCTTTTGCTTCCAATAAGTCTGGCTCTATCTCCAAAAGTTCTTTCTCCAAGAAGTCATAAACTTCCTTTCGTGTAGCCTGTCTGGGTTTTTCCACTGTTGTCAGACTGAAAGGAATGTTTCCGAAGGCATCCATCAGATAGAAATAATGGAGAGCGCGGATAAAGCGAATCTCTGCCGTCATAGTCTTGTCGTAATCGCTGGCTTTCTGGAGATAATCGTTGCAATAAGTGATACCCGTTGTCAGGCGATAATAGTACATTGCAGTCATCGGATGAGAAGCTCCGAATGTATTATAGACGAACTCTGCGATGCCAGCGTCTCCCCAACTACAAATGGCCTCATCAGTGGAAAGCTCGTTGGCATTCCACATTTGGCGGATAAATCCCGCTGTTCCACCATCGTAACCATCGAGGTCGGAGTCTCCGTTGGCACCGCCATTGCCTGGAAGAGCCAAGTTTGCGTAACATTTGTTATACTCGCCTACGGCTTTGTACTCCGTACTGATGTTGGGATCCTTAGGATTCTCAGCATTGTCGAGGTCACCGACACATGACGAGAGGCTCATCGCTAATGCGAGTGTTGCCATTGGAATCATATTTTTTATAAATATTTTCATTGTTACTTCAATTAAAATGTGTTAGAAATTGAGGTTCAAACCTAAGATAACTGAGAATGGACGTGGGTAAAGGTTGTTGTCGATGCCATTTTTTGTCTCAGGGTCGATTCCATTGTATTTGGTGAATGTAAATACGTTAGCTGCTGTAGCGTAGATACGTCCGCCAATTCCCTTCCATGAATCAGACTTGAAAAGGTCGGTAAAGCTGTAACCCAATGTGATGTTGTCAACCTTCAAGAAGCTGGCATTGTGGACATAGAGGTCTGATTGCTGTGCAGTATTCTCGTTTGTCTGCCAGTTCTTTTCTAATGACATGATTGGGCGGTTGGCGAGATAAGCATTCTGAGCATAGATAGAGCCTGGGCTCATGTTGGCAGATGTCGATTCAATGTTGTTGAATACGTAGTTGCCTATGCTTGCTCTGAGTGTGAAACCGAAGTCGAAGTTCTTGTAATCCATGCGAGAAGTCAAGCCCATTGTAACAGGAGGAGCTGCTGTCTTGTAGATATAGCGGTCGGCAGAGTTGATCTGGCCATCGCCATTGCGGTCAACCACCTGATTTTCGATTGGCTTTCCATTCTTGTCGTAAACTTGTTGATAAACGTAGAAAGAGTTGGCTGCGTATCCAACTTGGTGCGCCAAGACTTTGTTGAACATTCCTCCAGCATCGTCGCCTGTCTGAACGGGCATTCCACCAGTTGTAACACCGCTCAAATCGGTAATCTTGTTGTAGTTGTAAGTGAAGTTATAGCCGATAGTCCAGTAGAAGTCCTTTGCTTGAACAGCTTTCCAGTCGAGCTGAACTTCAACACCGGTGTTGTTCATCGAGCCGATGTTCTGCCATGCTTGGTTCTTGAACAAGCCCATAGCTGCGTATGGTGCGTAGTTCAATAAGTCGGTTGTCTTGCGGAAGTACCAATCCACTGTTCCTGAGAGGCGCTGATTCCACAATCCGAAGTCGAGCCCTACGTTGTAAGTCGTGGTTGTTTCCCACTTCAAGTCTGGAGTACGGTTAGCCGGACGATAGAGAATACCGTCTTCAGCTGTAATCTTACCGTCGCCGTTCATATCGATGAGTGGATAGTAGCCGTTGGTACCAGTGCTCTTTTCGTAGGTAGCAACCCACCCATAGTCTGCAACGCCTTCCTGCTGACCAGTCATACCCCAGCCAAGACGGAGCTTCAAGTCAGAAAGCCACTTGATATCTCTGAACTTGTTTTCATCCTTGATTTTCCATGCGAAGGCGAATGAAGGGAAGATTGCCCAGTGATTCTTGAAGCGTGAAGAACCGTCGTCACGTACAGTAGCTGTTATCATGTAGCGATCCATCAGCGTGTAGTTTGCACGGCCGAAGAAAGACACCAGATAGTGGTCGGTTGCAAAGTAATAAGGAGTGTGTGGACGAGCTGTTCCAGCCAATGACGCATCATTGTTGGTTGAAGCATAATAGCCTACGTAGTCGTTGTTCTTGTTCTGATAGAAACTTTGGTATTCATAGCCGGCCATGATATCAAAGTGGTGCTTTTCGTTGAAGTCTTTGAAATACTGAGCGTAAGCACTCAATGACAGGTTACGCTTGAAAATCTCTTCAGAACCGTATGAACCGTAGTAGATAGAGCCTGGATAAGCTGGAAGTTTGTTAGTCGTTTGCTTACCCTTTGCTATGTCGGCACCCAATGTGAGGTGGAGGCGCAGGTCCTCGAAACCATGAACTTTATAGTCGAAGTCAGCACTTCCGATGAACTGACGGCTGTTCGCATGGTCGTCCATGAGATTCAATAGTGAGAGAGGATTGGCTGTGGCTTCATTGAATTTGGTGTATTTCCACATGTTGTCGTTCAGTGCAGAACCGTCGGTTGGCCACTGGAAGTAACCACCGAAGTTGCTCAGAGCCTGATCGATACCAGGCATAGCCTTGTGGTAAGGCGATGTGAATGCGTTGATTGCCTGTGTCGGATCCATCCAAACAGCAGCGCCAATCGCACCACCATCAGCGAATTGAGATTTGGCATACATGCCCTTTGCGTTCAAGTTCATGTTCAGATGATCGTTGAAGAACGAAGGACTCAAGTTCACAGCAGCTGTGTAGCGTTTGAAATCAGATGTCTTTAAGATACCCTGCTGGTCTGTGTAGCCAACTGAAACTCGGTAAGGCAGGCTGTTGGCCTCGCCCAGTTGTGTTGAGCCAGAGACCGTAACGTTATGGTCGTGGCTCCATGCCGTGCGATAAATCTCATCTTGCCAGTTGGTATTGGCTGTACCCAACATTCTGTATTGGTCGCTGTTTTCGCCGAAGATGTTTTTGATAAAGTCACGATACTGATTGCCATCCATCACGTCGATTGTCTTTTTCTTCATGCTCATGGTAACACTTCCTGCATAAGAAATGTTGAGACCACGGCGACCTTTCTTTGTCGTAATGATGATGACACCATTCGAACCGCGTGAACCATAGATGGCTGTTGCCGATGCGTCCTTCAAGACGTTGAAGCTTTCAATGTCCTGAGGGTTGATTGTTGAGAGGATGTTGGAAACGCCCTTTACACCATTGTTGTCAATGGCCAGACCATCGATCACGATAAGAGGGTCGTTTGATGCGTTCAGAGATGCGCCGCCGCGAATGCGGATTTGTGCACCACCACCTGGAGTACCGTCATTTGAAATGACGCTCACACCTGCTGCCTTTCCGGCCAGCATGTCCTGTGGGTTCACAATCACACCCTTGTTCTTTCCGTCTGGTTTCATAGCGAGTACGGAACCAGTGAGATCGCTCTTCTTGACGGCTCCATAACCGATTACTACCACTTCGTTCAGCTGCTGTGCAGCGTCTTCCTGAAGGGTTACTACCATACCGTCAACGGCCGTTACCTGCTGCTTCTGATATCCGATGTAGGAAATAGTCAGTGTGGCACCTGGCTGTACGTTGAGAACGAAATTACCGTCAAGGTCGGTCACTGTGCCATCAGTGGTTCCATTGATTAGAATGGAGGCACCGATCACAGGTTCGCCGGTAGCATCTTTAACATGGCCATTGACAGTTGACTGTGCAAAGGCGCTGATTGACAGAATGAGCCCAAGTAGAAGGGTCAGCATTCTGACGGGAATTTTGCTTTTTACCTGCTTCATCATTTTGTTAGTAAAGTTATAAATTGATTAAATTAATACTTTTGTCTATACGTTAGGTTAATTGCCTGTTTAGGGCTTACTGTTGGCAAAGTTAGCCTTCTTCTACATGTTTTGCACTTTTTTTTCTTTAAAAATGCTATTTAACTTGTGCAATCGTTTGCATTGACAAATGTATAATAAATAATTGATATAGGTCAACATTATTGTAAAAATGTGTATTTTTGCCCTATCACAATGAAAGTTCTGACTAAAACAGACCGAATCTATGAAAGAAGGTGGAAATTTGACAATGAAAGATATTGCACAGGCACTGGGTGTTTCTGTTGCAACAGTCTCTCGTGCATTGAAAGACAGTCCCCGTATCTCCGCCGAAAAGCGAGAGAAGATTAAAACTTATGCCCGTGAGCACAATTTCTATCCAAACATTCTTGCGGAGACTTTGCGCAAAAGCAAGGTGCAACCGCTGAAAATTATAGGGGTTATCGTGCCTCAATTTGCTCATTTTTATTTCTCATCAGTGCTTGCAGGCATAGAGGAGGAGGCATCAGCACGCGGCTATCGCATCATGGTGGCGCAGAGCAATGAGAAATACGAGCGCGAGGTGAAGATATGCAAATCGTTCTATGAGAACAAAGTGTGTGGCGTAATCGTATCACAGGCAAAAGACACGATGAAATACGACCACTTCAAATACCTAATGAGTCAGGGCGTACCCTTGGTTTTCTACGACCGTATCAGTACGGGGGTGAATGCCAGCCGTGTGGTGGTGGACGACTATATGGGGGCTTATTCGGCGGTGACACACTTGATTGACACAGGTTGCAAACGAATTGCTTATTACGGAGTGTCGCTCAATCTTGAAATTGGAAAGAACCGTTACAATGGTTACAAGGATGCTTTGTTGCGACACGGCTTGCAACCAGATGAACAGTTGATGAGAATTTGCGACAACCGTACCGATGCAGAGGTCGTCACCCCCGACATGCTTAATATGCCGAATCCGCCCGATGCCTTTTTTGCCGTGAACGACGACACGGCAATCGGTATTCTTTACTCATGCAAGCGGCATGGCTTGCGTGTGCCCGACGACGTCTCTATCTGTGGATTCACCAACGGCGAGCGTGCTATCGCTTGCGACCCCATGCTGACTACTGTCGAGCAGCGTGGCATACGGGTAGGGGAAGAAGCTGTGACCATTCTCATAGATAAAGTGGAAGGCGTGTTGCCTATGGAGTCTGTGGAGAAGAGGGTGGTTCGCACAAGATTGATTGTGAGAGGTACGACAAAGTAATTTTTAATTCATGAATGTCGGACAATGACAAAGTGAATATCCTCTGATTTGGAAACGTGGAAAGAAAATTTACTTACATTGTGCACAATGACTTAAAATATAGTATGGATGCACTACTGATGATAAATTATGCATCATGAATTATAAGGGTTAAGGTAAAGGTAAAATTTGATAAAAATCAGTATATAACAGCCCACACACTCACTTTTAAAGCAGATTGTGATGAGCGACTATGAATTGTGAACTATGAATAATGAATTAAAATTGCGCTCGGACAAAACATTCTGGCAGCTTTGGAATCTCAGTTTCGGATTCTTTGGTGTGCAAATCGCCTACGCTTTGCAAAGTGCCAACATTTCTCGAATCTTCGCTACTTTGGGAGCTGATCCGCACAATCTGAACTACTTTTGGATTTTGCCTCCTTTAATGGGTATCGTTGTTCAACCCATCGTGGGAACTCTTTCTGATAAGACATGGACACGCTTCGGCCGTCGCATTCCCTACCTGTTCGTAGGAGCAGCGGTTGCGGTTCTGGTCATGTGCCTCTTGCCTAATGCCGGTTCGTTGGGCATGACGGTTTCGACGGCGATGGTTTTTGGGCTGATTGCATTGATGTTCCTCGACACGAGTATCAACATGGCCATGCAGCCGTTCAAGATGCTTGTAGGCGACGAAGTGAACGAGAATCAGAAAGCCCTTGCTTACTCTATCCAGAGTTTCCTCTGCAATGCTGGTTCGCTGGTGGGTTATGTTTTCCCGTTCTTTTTCACGGCCATCGGCATTGCCAACACAGCTCCGTCGGGTGTTATTCCCGATTCGGTGATATATTCATTCTATATCGGTGCTGCCATCCTCATTCTTTGTGTGATCTATACCACTGCCAAGGTGAAGGAGATGCCTCCCAAGGAATATGCTGAGTATCACAATTTGAAAGAAGCTGACAACGAGTCGAAGGCGAATTGGATTGACTTGCTGAAGAATGCTCCGTCAACTTTTTGGAAGGTTGGCCTCGTTCAGTTCTTCTCGTGGTTTGCCTTCATGTATATGTGGACTTACACCAACGGAACTGTTGCAGCCAACTGCTGGAATACTACCGAAGTGGCCAGCGAGGGTTATCAGGCTGCCGGCAACTGGGTGGGAGTGTTGTTCGCTGTTCAGGCTGTCGGATCGGTGCTTTGGGCGATGGTGTTGCCGCAGTTCAAAAATCGCAAGTTGGCCTACAGTTTTTCGCTTGCCATCGGTGGCGTCGGCTTTGTCATGACAGCTTTCGTCCACGACCAGTATGTCATGTTCGTGCCGTTCATCCTCATTGGTTGCGCTTGGGCGGCTATATTGGCCATGCCTTTCACTTTCGTCACCAACGCGCTGGAGGGCTACGGACACATGGGAGCTTACCTTGGATTGTTCAATGGTACGATTTGCATACCCCAAATTATTGCAGCCTCCATCGGTGGAGTCATCTTCAGCATGGTGGGAGCTGTTCAGAGTAACATGATGATAGTTGCCGGTGTGGCTCTCGGCTTAGGAGCGCTCTCCGTCTCCATCATCAAAGATACCAGTAGTGAGTAAGTTTGACAACCTTTATTTTCAATTATCAGCAGCGAGTTCCCATTTATTTTTATAGGTGGGGCTCGTTCTTTCTGTGGTTTTTCGCACCGTGAAGTGGCGATGTTTGTCAAATAATTTCACAGCCGTTACTTAAAAGCTGGTCTCTCGCTTTGCAATAGCTCATTAATTGCAGGGCAATAGCTGCCCTTTTGTCGTGCGAAAGGTCAGCTATTAGTTTATCGAAGTCTATGTTACTGTGCGTCACTGGGTTATGGCCAGCGTGTCAGTGGTCAGTATTGTAAATATTTTTCTTTATCATGTGGCCTTCATATACAGGTCGATCGGAAGAATGTATCTTACTATTGAATAATGCGCAGGCAACCATTTTGTCGATATTGAGTTACAGACAGTCACCAGATTGCCCCGAATAATGAACAGGATTCAAATCGAATAGTTATCCAATCTATATTGGTTTGCGCAAACGATTGCATTAAATTTGCTTTAAATCATTAGGCAACTTAGCTGACATTACTTATTTATTACTATCTTTGAACAAAAATAACGAACCATCTCTATGAATTTACAATTTTGTATAGAATATCAGACCTATTACGGACAGGATTTAGTTTTGAATGTCATCACTGGCCGACAGTTTGGGGATGCTAATATCTCTCAGTATAGAATGCACACGGCCGACGGCCTTCATTGGCTGGTGGACATCAATAGGGAAGTGACGCCCGGCAGTCAGTTGGATTATTTCTACAGTGTCCACGTCGGCGATTACGAGGAGAGCCGCGAATGGGTGGTTGCCCCTCACCGTATAGTGTTCAATTCGGTTGATGCGCTCAATTATCGGATTTTCGACCATTGGCGTGTTATTCCCGACAATGCCTACCTATACACCTCTGCTATCACCGATTGTGTAGTGGGGAGCACGATAGCTAAGGCTGGACAGAAGAAAATCAAAAGGTGTGTCTGTCTGAAGGTACAGGCTCCGCAGCTTGGGGTAGGCGATGAGCTCCGTTTGGTAGGCGCCGACCCCGTTTTAGGTGCTTGGAAGGAGCGGAAGGCCTTGAAGATGGTTCGGCAGAATGTCAATGAATGGATAGTCTGCATTGATGCTGCATCGTTGGCCAGCAGTAAGATGGAATTCAAGTTTCTCATTGAGAACGCCTCAAAAGAATATTCCCCATTGTGGGAAAACTGCAATAACCGTACGATAGAGTTGCCCGTTATGGAGGAGGGAGATACGGTGGTCTATGAGTTGGATGAGGCCTATTTTACGCTTCCTCCAGTGCGTGTGGCAGGTACGCTCGTTCCTGTATTCTCATTGCGCTCGAAGGACAGTTTTGGTATTGGCGACTTCGGCGATCTGAAGAAGATGATCGACTGGGTGAGCCTGACCAAGCAACGCCTTTTGCAGATTCTTCCCATCAACGACACGACGATCACGCACACATGGACCGATTCTTATCCTTACTCGTGCATCTCTATCTTCGCACTCCATCCGCAGTATGTCGATTTGACAAAGTTGCCCGAACTTGCCGACAAGAGTCAGCGGGAGCGGTTTGAGGCCCTTCGCAAGGAGTTGAATGCGCTGCCGCAAATCGATTACGAGCGTGTGAATGCAGCCAAGGAAGAATACCTCAAGCTGATATACAAGCAGGTGGGCAAGACGGTGATAGCAAGCAGAGATTTCAAGAATTTCTTTGTTGAAAATGAGGAATGGCTTGTGCCTTATGCTCAGTATTGTTACCTTCGTGACAAAAATGGTACGGCCGACTTCTCGAAATGGCCCGACCATCAGCAATGGGACGAGGCAGAACGACAGCCCCTGTCTTCGCCACGCAACAAAGCTTATAAGGATGTTGAATTTTACTATTTCGTGCAGTTTATTCTCAGCAGTCAGCTGAAAGCCGTACACGACTATGCCACGTCGAGACGGGTCATCCTGAAGGGCGATATACCAATTGGCGTGAACCGTTACGGCTGCGACGTATGGACAGAACCACGCTACTTCAATCTCAACGGACAGGCTGGTGCACCGCCTGATGGCTTTTCGGCAAACGGGCAGAACTGGGGCTTTCCTACCTACAACTGGGATGAGATGATCAAGGACGGTTGCCGATGGTGGGTACGCCGTTTCCAGAATATGTCAAACTATTTCGATGCCTACCGCATCGACCATGTCTTGGGCTTCTTCCGCATTTGGGAGATACCCGTGCACTCGGTTCACGGACTTTTGGGACAGTTTGCGCCTGCGCTCGGCATGAGTCGCGAGGAGATTGAGGGCTACGGCCTGCACTGGCAGGAAGAACTTTTCACCGAACCGTTCATCACCGACTGGGTGTTGGACCGCATTTTCAAGGAACATGCCGACGAGGTGCGCAACACTTATCTCATCCACAAGTGGGGCGATCGCTACAGCATGCGTGCCGAATACGACACACAGCGCAAGGTGGAGGCTGCTTTTGAGGGACGCGACACGGAGAAAGACATTTGGATTCGCGATGGATTGTATGCGCTCATCAGCGATGTGCTCTTCGTTCGCGACCATAAAGACCCCAATCGCTTCCACCCCCGCATCACCGTTCAGATGGATTTCATTTACGAAAGCCTCTACGACAGTGACAAGGCGATATTCAACCGCCTGTACAACGATTATTTCTACCGCCGCAACAATCAGTTCTGGTATCAGGAGGCGATGAAGAAATTGCCGAAGCTGGTCAATGCGACGCGTATGCTCGTATGCGCTGAAGATTTGGGCATGGTGCCCGACTGCGTGGCTTGGGTGATGAACGAGCTGAAGATACTCAGTCTTGAGATACAGAGCATGCCGAAAGATCCGAAGGTTACGTTTGGTCATCTCGGTGCCAATCCATACCGCAGCGTCAGCACTATCTCTACCCACGACATGGCAACGCTCCGCCAATGGTGGGATGAGGACTGGGAACGGGCGCAGCACTATTTTAACAGTATGCTGCATCAAGACGGACCGGCTCCGCATCCGCTGCCTGGTTGGACGGCAAGAGAGATTGTCGGACGACATCTCGCCTCGCCGAGCATGCTTTGCGTATTGGGCATTCAGGACTGGATGAGCATTGATGAGCGGTTGCGGCTTGCCGATGCGAACGCAGAACGCATCAATGTCCCCGCCAATCCGAAGCATTATTGGCGATACCGCATGCACATCGGTATTGAGGAACTGATGAAGGCAAATGATTTCAACCATAACATCACGGACTTGATAGCACAGTCCGGGCGATAAAGAACCAATGAGCAATGGGACGCAAATGGATGCGTCCCACTGCTCGTATATAGAAGGACAAATAAAAGCAGATATGAACAGATTGAAGTTGTTGGTCGTAGTGCTGTTTTCAGCCGTTTGGGCGATGGCACAGACCACAGGAGAAAGCAACAAAGAAGTATGGAAGAAACAAGAATCGCCCGACGGAAATGTGGTGGTGGCGTTCGGCATTGACAACGGACGGCCTTGCTACACGATGCGGTTTGGGGACAAGGAAGTGATAAGGAAATCGTATCTCGGACTGGAACTTGCCAAAGACAAGCATGCGTCGAAAGGCAAGGAGGAGACCGATCTTATGGACGGATTTGAGTTGCTGCAGACCGCTTGGACCTTTGTCGATAACACATGGAATACCGTATGGGGAGAGTCGAGCCGGATACGCAATCACTACAACGAGATGGCAGTAAACCTTTACCAGCCGGACAGCAAGCGGAAGATGACCATCCGCTTTCGGGTCTATGACGAGGGAATGGGACTGCGCTATGAGTTTCCACAGCAGGAGGAGCTCAATTATTTCATCGTAAAGGAAGAGCACACACAGTTTGCCATGGCCGGCGACCACACGGCTTGGTGGATTCCCGGCGATTACGACACGCAGGAGCAGGAGACACAGGAGACGAAGCTCTCCGAGATACGCTCGCGCTTCCACGAGGCTGTGAACTGGGGCAACTCTTCGGTCAGCGTCTTCTCCGAAACGGGTGTGCAGACGGCATTGCAGATGAAGACCGACGACGGACTTTACATCAACCTCCACGAGGCGGCATTGGTAAACTATCCGGCGATGCACCTCAATCTCGACGACAAGACGATGACCTTCGAGTCGTGGCTCACGCCCGATGCCACTGGCAACAAGGCCTATGTTCAGACACCATTCAACACACCTTGGCGAACGGTGATGGTCAGCGACGATGCCCGCACGATGCTGTCGAGCAATCTCATCCTTAATCTCAACGAACCGTGCAAGTTGGACGACACGAGTTGGATACACCCAACGAAGTACTGCGGTGTATGGTGGGAAATGATTGTGGGCAAAAGTTCGTGGAACTACACCGATGAATTCCCCTCGGTGAAGCTTGGGCAGACCGACTACGCAAAAGCGAAGCCCAACGGACGACACGCTGCCAACACTGAAAGGGTGAAGCAATACATCGATTTCGCTGCCGAAAACGGACTCCAGCAGGTGCTCGTCGAGGGTTGGAACATCGGATGGGAGGACTGGGCAAACAGGTGGAAGGAAGACGTTTTCGACTTCGTCACGCCCTATCCAGACTTCGACATCAAGGCGCTCAACGAATATGCCGAAGCGAAAGGAGTGAAGCTGATGATGCACCACGAGACCTCATCGAGCGTCATGAACTATGAGCGACATCTCAACGATGCCTTCAATCTGATGAACCGATACGGCTACGACGCGGTGAAGACGGGCTATGTGGGCGACATCATCCCACGTGGCGACCACCACTTCTCGCAAACCATGGTGAACCATTACCAGTATGTGGTGGAACAGGCCGCCAAGCACCACATCATGGTGAATGCTCACGAGGCTGTGCGACCCACAGGACTTTGCCGCACCTATCCCAACCTCATCGGAAACGAAAGTGCGCGCGGCACGGAATACGAGGCATTCGGAGGCAGCCGCCCCGACCACACCCTCATTCTGCCCTTCACAAGATTGCAGGGCGGACCGATGGACTACACGCCTGGCATACTCGAAACGCAACTCAAGACGTGGAGCGACAACCCGAACTTCATACACACCACACTCGTCGGCCAACTCGCACTCTATCTGACGATGTACAGCCCACTCCAAATGGCAGCCGACCTGCCCGAAAACTACAAGAAATATGCCGACGCCTTCGAGTTCATCCGCGACGTGCCGTGCGACTGGAAACAGAGCATCTATCTCGAAGCCGAGCCCGCACGCTACATCACCGTGGCACGAAAGGCTCCCTATCCAGACGTGGACTGCTGGTATGTCGGCGGAAAATGCAACGAAGACGGACACACGAGCGTCATAAAGCTCGACTTCCTCGAAGCCGACGACTACTACGACTGCACCATCTACGCCGATGCCAAGAACGCTCACTACGAGAAAAATCCGAAAGCCTATACCATCAAGAAGAAGCGCGTGAAGAAAGGCGACGTGCTCAAGATAAAGCAAGCACCCGGCGGCGGTTTCACCATGCGATTGTATGAAAGCAATCCACCCGTGAAGAAAATAATGTGGAATTAGCTCGGTAATCAAGCAGACTTACCAAGCTTTCCGAATGAAAACAACACAGCGAAATGAAGAAGCAATAGACGATACACCGGAAAAGTATAATCGTTTCGATAAAAAAGTACGATCTTTTCAGAGAAAAAGTACGATCTTTTTAATGAAAAAGTACGTACTTTTTTCCGAGGTACTCCCATCGTTTTGCAAAGCATTGATAATCAAACAATTACAAAAGGCCTATTTTCATAGCAAAAAACAACCGAATTTTCACCGCCAGAAACCGAAAAAATAGTAACAACCGCCCCCACATCTCACCTTTGAAAAGGCCCGTGGAGGCACCAAAAAAACAAAAGCAATGAACCCAAAACACCTCATCCCGACCCTCCTCTTAGCCCTCTTGCTCCCGCAAGGAACAAAGGCACAGGAGCTTTTCAATGAAATAACCTATTCGCCAAAGGCCACCGTCTTCCAACTCAACGCACCCATCAAACCCATCCTCCGCCTCTACGAAGCCGGACGAGGAGGCAAAGCCTATAAAAAAATAAAGATGCAACACGCAGCCGAAAACCGATGGACAGCCACCGTCAAGGGCAACCTCAAAGGCAAATTCTACACCTTCGACATCGGACGGGGCGAGACACCAGGCGTGTTCGCCAAAGCCGTCGGCTGCAACGGCGCACGAGGAGCAGTCGTGGACATGAGCGAAACCAACCCGACAGGCTGGGAACAAGACCGCCGACTGCCGACCAACAGCCCCGCCGACCTCGTCATCTACGAGATGCACCACCGCGACTTCTCCATCGACCCCTCATCCGGGCTGCTGCACAAAGGTAAATACCTCGCCCTGACAGAGCAGAAAGCCATCGACCACCTCAAGCAGTTGGGCATCAACGCCGTGCACATTCTCCCCTCCTACGATTATGCGTCAGTGGACGAATCGCAACCCGACAAACCACAATACAACTGGGGCTACGACCCACTGAACTACAACGTGCCTGAAGGAAGCTACTCCTACGACGCCTCACTGCCCACACGCCGTATCATCGAATTCAAACAAATGGTGCAAGCACTCCACAAAGCCGGCATACGCGTCATACTCGACGTAGTCTATAACCACACCTACGACATCGAGGGCAGCAACTTCGAACGCACCTTCCCCAAAGCCTATTACCGCTATACAGCCGACGGAAAGCCAAGCAACGGCTCCGGATGCGGAAACGAAACAGCATCAGAGAAACCACTCATGCGCCAATTCATGATCGAAAGCATGAAATATTGGGCAACAGAATACCACATCGACGGCTTCAGAGTCGATCTCATGGGCATACACGACATCCAGACCATGAACCTCATCCGCAAGGAACTCACCAGCATCGACCCCTCCATCTTCATCTACGGCGAGGGATGGAGCGCAGGCACCTGTGCCTATCCAATAGAAAAACTCGCCATGAAAGCCAACATCAGCCAACTACCCGGAATAGCCGCCTTCTCCGACGACCTACGCGATGCACTCCGCGGACCATTCTCCGACGACCGTCAAGCCGCTTTCCTGGGAGGAATAAGCGGAATGGAGGAAAGCATCAAGGCAGGCATCGCCGGGATGATTGCCCACCCACAAGTGGACTACTCAAAGGTGAACTACTCCAAACAACCCTACGCCACAGAGCCGACACAGATGATAGCCTATGTCAGCTGCCACGACGACATGTGTCTGGTGGACAGAATCAAAGCCTCCATACCAGAAGCCGCCTATGACACCGAAACACTCATCCGCCTCGACCTCCTCGCACAGACAGCCGTATTCACCTCGCAAGGAGTACCCTTCATGTTCGCCGGCGAGGAAATGCTGCGCGACAAGAAAGGCGTCCACAACTCCTACAACTCCCCCGACTCAATCAACCGCATCGACTGGAACAATCTCACAGCCTACCCACAGGTATTTAACTACTACAGCGGCCTCATCCACCTCCGCCACAACCATCCAGCTTTCCGTCTCGGCGCTGCCGACCTCGTGCGAAAGCATCTGGAATTCCTGCCCGTGCAAGACTGTCTCGTAGCCTTCCGCCTGAAGAACCACGCAGGAGGCGACAAGTGGAACAACATCTACGTCATCCTCAATGCCAACAACCAACTCCGCACCGTCACGCTTCCGCAAGGCAAATACACCATCGTCTGCACCAACGGCGAAATCAACGAAAACGGACTCGGCGAGATGGAAGGCGGCGAAGTGATGGTGGACGGACAATCGGCACTCATCCTCCACGATTAGAAACATCACAAACGATAAAACAATCAATCCGTATGAAAAAAATTACCTTACTGCTTTCACTCTGTCTGCTCACACTCACCGTGAATGCCAAGATAAAGATAAAGAAAATCGACCCCACCTATTGGTATGTAGGAATGAAAGATGCCTCGCTGCAACTCATGGCTTATGGCGAAGGCATCAAGAATGCCGATGTGAACATCAACTATCCCGGCGTGAGAATTGACTCGCTCGTCCGATTGGATTCGCCCAACTATCTCCTTCTTTATCTTAATATGGACGGAGCAAAAGCCGGAGTGATGAACATAGAATTTACACTCGGAAAGCAGAAAACAACCGTTAAATACTCATTGCTAAACCGCACGATGGCAGGCGAAGAACGCAAGGGATTCGACAATACCGACGTGCTTTATATGCTCATGCCCGACCGCTTCGCCAACGGCAATCCCAAGAACGACATCATCAAAGGCATGCACGATGAACGCTGCAACCGCAACGAACCAAGCCTCCGGCACGGTGGCGACCTCGAAGGCATCCGGCAGCACCTCGACTACTTCACCGAACTGGGTGTGACGGCTCTCTGGTTCACACCTGTATTGGAGAACGACCGCCCTGCAGACGACGGGAAGTACAGCACTTACCACGGCTATGCCACCACTGATTACTACCGTGTCGATCCTCGTTTCGGAACGAACGAAGAATACAAATCGCTCGTCGATGCCTGCCACGCCAAAGGATTGAAGGTGGTGATGGATATGATTTTCAACCACTGCGGCGACTATCATATCTGGAACAAGGATGTACCGTCGAAAGATTGGTTCAATCATCCTGGTTACGGTCTTCAAACTTCCTATAAACTCACACCTGTCCTCGACCCCTATGCCAGTAAGGTGGATATGGCGGAAACGGTCGATGGTTGGTTCGTAAGCTCTATGCCCGATCTCAATCAACGCAATCCCCACGTCATCAAATATCTCATACAAAACTCCGTTTGGTGGATAGAGACCGTCGGCATCGACGGCATCCGCATGGACACCTATCCCTATGCCGACCGAAAGGCAATGGCCCAGTGGATGAAAACCCTCGACACGGAATATCCGAACTTCAACACCGTCGGTGAAACATGGGTGACAGAACCCGCCTATCCTGCTGCTTGGCAGAAAGACAGCAAGCTATCCGACTGTAACAGCTATCTCAAAACCGTGATGGACTTCGCCTTCTTCGACCGGCTATCAATGGCAAAGAACGAGGAAACCGACGATTGGTGGAAGGGGCTCAACCGCATCTACAACGTCTTGTGCTACGATTATCTCTATGCCAACCCATCGGCCGTGATGGCATTCGTCGAGAACCACGATACCGACCGTTTCCTCGCCAACGGCAAGGACTCCACTGCCCTCAAGCAGGCTTATGCTCTTCTGCTGACGATGAACCGAACACCGCAGCTCTATTACGGTACGGAAATCCTGATGAATGGCACGAAGGAAGTAACAGATGGTAATGTCCGCAAAGACTTCCCTGGTGGTTTTCCTGATGATAAGGCAAACAAATTCACCCGCGAGGGACGCACGGCAGCCGAGAATGCCATGTTCGATTGGACCAGCCGTCTGCTTCATTGGCGACAAGGCAACGAAGTCATTACGCACGGAACGCAAACCCAATTCATCCCATATCACGGCATTTACGTCATTGCCCGCCAATACAAAGGCAAGAACGTTCTGACCATCCTCAACGGTAAGCAAACTGACAACCGACTTGAGGTTGCCCGCTATGCCGAAATCATTGGGCAGCACACCACCGCAACAGATGTAACAACGGGCAAGACCATTGATTTGACGAAAGACATCCCAATGACCCAACGGCAAACAATGATTCTTTCCTTCTAATAAATCAATTGATTTACCATCTTTACGAATAAAATCTAAAAACAGAGGGCTACCAATTTATTTTGGTAGCCCTCACCACATTGTCCTTGCTAAGACACGATAGAATAGTGTGGTTTCATATTGATTAATTGAAACCTGAAATTTGAGCGAACGGTAGTCTTGACTTCCTTTTTAGATATTGTATTTTTCCTTTATCTTATGTATAAAATCAACGAACCCTTCTCCAGTTTTGCCTTTCGGTATGATAGTTCCTTGTCCCTTGCTATGCATCAAGTAGAAATGTGAGGGCGTTTCTATTATCTTCGTTAGCTTGTCATAGGCAATAGAAGAATTGCCAAAAGAGCTGATATGTTCGCTGTGATCTTCATAAAAGTTCACGGTATATTCTTGATTTTGCATCAGTTTATTCTCATCAAAAGCCTTGTTTGCTTTCTTTTTGGGGCGAGTAAAGTAAAACCAATTAGTACAGCATAGCATCACGACTATAAAGATAATCCCCCACCAGAAATGCTTGAAATCAGTTATCAGTGTTTCTCCCATGATGCTCATCATGATAAATAGCGCACAAACATTGATAATAATCAAACTTCTGACAAAATGAAATTCCTTTTTAAGTACAACCATATTGAATGTTTGATATTCATCTCTGGTTATAGTATTGGTAATGGAAAATAATGGTGTCATATATTATAAGTTCTTGCTCTTTACAGGACTATTTTGTTTTGCGAACTGATTATGAAATTATTTTGCAATCAGCTCTTTTAAGTTGTTCAGATAACGCTCCATTTCCTGTTTTGCCTTTGCGTCCTTTTCTACTTTGACGGCTGTTACCAAATCCTTCATATAGGTGAGGTAGTCGGTTTCAGCAATGAACTTTGCCGCACGGATTCTGACAATCGGACTGCCATCGAAGAGCAAACCCTGTACCCAGCGCTTCGCATCCCATGACCGACACGATTGCAGCCAGTCGAGCGCTGCCACCTTTTCCTCCGGAGTTCCATATAGGAACGTTTCGTAGTATGCCTTTTCTTTCTTTAGGTCGGCTTTGGTCATGAGTATCTCCTTATTGTATATGTTGGGATTCACGACCCTTTGTTTGTAGGCTTTTATGGGCATGCGGAGAGTCCAGCGTATGATTCTCGGTATCATCCACATCATGCCCGGAGTGGCTTCAGGATGCGCAATGCAGCTTGCCACCCTGCCTTTTCCCAATTTGTTGGTGATGAGGAAAGGCTTGTTGTTGGTCATGTTGCTTGGTGCGTTGCCCTCTTCGTGAACGTCGCTTTCCATGATGGCGAGCGTGTTATATTTTATCGTGCTGTTGTCAGCTTCGGTGAATACAGGACCTTCGTAATAAACCACGTAGGAGAATGGTCGGTCTGCCAACTCCGGGAACAGTTTTGTCCCTTCTTTTGTCAGCGAAAACTTAGCAATGCCGTGCCCGCGGTTGTCGTGTTCTATGTCAATGGCCTTTGCACCGTTGATGCGCATGCAGGCATAGTCGGGAGTGTCAGAGAAAAGATAGGCGCCCGCACAGATGCCCAGTGCTCCTTTTCCTGACTCTATGAATTTCCTGAGCCGTTGGATGTTCTCCGTTCCGAGGTTCAAATACTGCGTCGAACCACCACCTCCGGGAATGATAATGGCATCCAGCTCGTTCAGAATGCCGTTGGCAATGTCGGCGGTAGTGATGGTTCGTACCGTCATGTCAGGGTCGATTCTCACCGCTTCCACCGCTTCCCATATACATGTCTGTGAGCCACCATGTCCTTCAAACACGCCAACACGCGTCTTTCCGTCTTCTCTCGAAGCCCATGCTCCAACAGTAGTCGAACAAAGTAACAACAGTAAGATTGCTCTTTTTGCAATTTTGCTCAAGTTTGAGTTTTTCATTTTGCGTTTCCTTTTATAATTGTAGTTATCTATTGTTTGTTTATCAACTGGATTGTTCTCATCTGCAAATTTCCGTAATTTCTTCGATTTATGCAAGAAAAACCACCGGACAATTTCCTCCGGGGTGGGGGAGAGTGAGCATTAGCTCCGGTAACTGCAGACGAGTGGGGTGTTTATCCTTCCTTTTTATTGTCTTGCAGAGCTTCGTTTTTTTCGTTCCATTCCGACTATTGAGATAAATAATATTTACACTTGACACTTTTCCCCTTTTCTATTGTAATTTACTGATAATCATTTTGATACCTTAGTTTTTTATCAGTTTTCACCTATCGGAAACCAATCGCTTAGCTTTTGCGAGGTAAAACCTAAGCTTTCGTGTTGCAAAAGCTGACCTTTTAAAAGACCAGTGAATAATCTTTTCAAATCAAGATACTGTTCATTGAATTTCAAAGGCGTACTCACTGTTGTCATTCTTCTAATGGCACGGGAGAAAATTTCAACTGCAAAGAAAACTTAAATATAAACCAACTAATTGGATTTATTACAAAAAACATTTGCAACTTATTGATAATATGTGTATCTTTGCAATATACAATAACATTAAGAAATAAAGATTATGGTTAAAAGAAATGAAGTTTATAAGTGCAAAGAGTGTGGAAATATAGTAGAAGTGATAGTTCCAGGAGAAAAAGATCTTTGCGGAATGGAGCTGTTGAAAGAAAATACTACTGACGCTGCCACAGAGAAGCATGTGCCCGTAGTCGAGAAGATAGACGGTGGCTATCGTGTAACAGTCGGTGAAGTTGAGCACCCAATGACAGAGGCTCACTGGATTCAGTGGATAGAGTTGATCACCGACAACAATGAAGTGCTTCGCAAGTATCTTGAACCAACGGACAAGCCTGTTGCTGAATTTAAGACCGATGCCAAAAACGTTGTCGCACGTGAGTATTGCAATTTACATGGCCTTTGGAAGAAGTAAGAGAAACCATGACAATCAATTATAAAAAGCCGACCTTGTTTTTAGGTCGGCTCTTTTTTTTACTGCGATTGCCGACTTTTTGAAAGTTCTATAGATGAGTTGTTCCATTGTCAAGATTACGTTCGTAATCACTTATTTGAAGTTGAGTTCAAGGCTCAGCTTGGCAGTGTTGTCAAAATCTGCTCCGCCAATTTTCGTAGCGTAACCTTCAGTCTCATACATCTTTATTGATAAAATATCGAGCGTTGCGCATGCTATCACTCCCAACGGCTTCTGTTTCTTCGTTCATTCTGTTGCGTATGATGCATGAATTGAAACAGACGATAGAATGACAGATGAGAGAACGATGAAAAAGAGATAGAAAGATCGTAGCAAAGTAAAATAAAAACGAAGAAAGGTATATTCGTTTAATTTTGAGAACCACCTTAAATCGATAGAATATCATTTTGGAACAGGGCATTCAAAAAGAAACCGCCCCATCCCGATATTAGGGATAGAGCGGCATGAATATACATTTTATAACAATTCTGCTTACTTCAGCACACCAAGTTCTTTGCCCACCTTGATAAAGGCAGCAATGGCCTTGTCGAGTTGCTCACGAGTGTGACCAGCAGAGAGCTGTACACGGATGCGAGCCTGCTCCTTCGGTACTACTGGATAGTAGAAACCTGTAACGTAAATGCCTTCGTCGAGCATCTTAGACGCATAAACCTGAGACAACTTAGCATCATAGAGCATCACCGCACAAATGGCACTCTGGGTTGGCTTGATATCGAAGCCGGCTTCCATCATCTTGTCGCGGAAGTAATTCACGTTCTCCACCAACTTGTCGTGCAATTCGTTGCTTTCCTTCAGCATCTTGAACACCTCAAGGCTGGCACCGATGATGCCTGGAGCCAAAGAGTTGGAGAACAGATAAGGACGGCTGCGCTGACGCAGCAAGTCGATGATTTCCTTGCGGCCTGTTGTGAAGCCTCCCAGTGCACCACCGAAAGCCTTACCAAGCGTACCAGTGTAGATATCCACACGGTCGTATGTGTTGCAGAGTTCGCTCACACCGTGACCGGTAGCACCTACCACACCAGCAGAGTGTGACTCGTCAACCATAACAAGTGCGTCGTACTTCTCAGCGAGGTCGCAGATCTTATCCATTGGAGCCACATTGCCATCCATTGAGAACACACCGTCGGTAACGATGATGCGGAATCGCTGTGCCTGTGCTTCCTTGAGGCAGTTTTCAAGCTCAGCCATATCGGCATTGGCATAACGATAACGCTTAGCCTTACAAAGGCGAACACCATCGATGATGGATGCGTGGTTCAATGAGTCGGAGATGATGGCATCCTGATCGGTGAGCAATGGCTCGAAAACGCCACCGTTGGCATCGAAACAAGCTGCATAGAGAATAGTATCCTCAGTCTTGAAATAGTCAGAGATAGCAGCTTCCAACTGCTTGTGGATGTCCTGTGTACCGCAGATGAAGCGTACTGACGACATGCCGAAGCCACGTTTGTCGAGCATTTTCTTTGATGCTTCAATCAAACGGGGATGGTTTGACAAACCAAGATAATTATTTGCACAAAAATTCAGAACTTCCTTTCCCTTCACGGTAATAGCCGCCTGTTGTGGTCCTTCAATGAGGCGCTCTTCCTTGTAAAGTCCAGCTTCCTTGATTTCTGCGAGTGTATCGCAGAGATGTTGTTTCATTTTACCATACATAACACTAGATATTAAAATTTACAACCGCAAAGTAAATCATATTTTTTGAGAAAAAGGCCTTATCAAAGGATTAATTTCAATCCACACAAGCATTTTTATACAACATTAATACTTTTATTTCATAAACTAATCAAAAAAGTATTTAACTTTGTGCCATTGTAATCAAAATCAGAAAAATAATAATATGAAAAATGTATTGGTAATCGGCTCAACGGGGCAAATTGGCTCTGAACTGACAAGAGAGCTGAGAAAGCGTTTCGGAAACGAGCATGTAGTGGCTGGCTACATCAAAGGTGCAGAACCAACAGGCGAACTCAAGGAAAGCGGTCCATCAGCAGAGTGCGACGTAACAAACCCGGATATGCTCAACGAAGCTGTAAAGAAATACAACATCGACACCATCTACAATCTTGCAGCGCTTCTCTCTGTTGTAGCTGAAGGCAAACCACGTCTGGCATGGAAGATTGGTATCGACGGGCTTTGGAATGTTTTGGAAGTAGCTCGTGAAAACAACTGCGCCGTATTTACACCAAGTTCAATAGGCTCTTTCGGCCCGAACTCACCACACGACATGACGCCACAGGACACCATTCAGCGTCCAATCACCATCTACGGTGTATCAAAGGTCACCACCGAGTTGCTCAGCGACTATTACCGCAAGAAGTATGGCGTGGACACACGTTCAGTACGCTTCCCTGGGCTTATCTCATACGTTACTCCTCCGGGCGGCGGTACTACTGATTATGCTGTTGACATCTACTATTCTGCCGTAAAGGGTGAGAAGTTTGTCTGCCCAATCGCAAAGGGAACATTCATGGACATGATGTACATGCCTGACGCATTGAACGCAGCTATCTCGCTGATGGAAGCAGACCCATCGAAGCTCGTTCACTATAATGGTTTTAACATCGCATCCATGAGTTTTGAGCCGGAAATGATTTACAACGAAATCAAGAAGCACATGCCAAACTTTGAAATGGTTTACGAGGTGAACCCACTGTTGCAGAATAACGCTGACAGCTGGCCCAACAGCCTCGACGACTCTTGTGCCCGTGCGGAATGGGGATGGAAACCTCAGTACGACCTGAAGAGTATGACTGTGGATATGCTTGAGCAACTCAGCAAGAAACTACTCTAATCAAAACAAAATCATAGCTTAATTACAAAAATGGCTCGAAAGCGGATTGCTATCGAGCCATTTGTTTTTCTGACAATTACCTTATAACGCATTGGTACCTTCACTTTTCACTTCGTTGTTATCACAACCATTGACTTTCGTTCCGGACTGACAGTTCCTTTGTGAATAAGCAACTCCATTTTTTTAATTTTCTTTCTGTGTAGGGATTTTGACAAGGCTGTGGCAAAATATTCAGGAAAATACAAGGCATCAATAATTGTTATTCGCTTCCTTGGTTTTCGACGCTTACCATCTATCATCAAATCCAATTCTGCCAAAGAGTTTGTCCTTATTAGAATTATCCCGGAAGTATTAGGCTTACAAATAATAACTTTCTCTGCCGCTGCTTTATCAACAACTATAATTGTGTCGATGGCATAGCTATTAAGGCAATCCAAACGCCGGGCTACAATCTGCTTTGCGGAATCTGACAACATCTCGGTTTGGGAAACCTGCAGTATAGAGTCATTGATTTCCATTCCATCTATTATAACAAGAGGATTATCTGAGTGTTCCTGCGTTTGTGCGAGCATGTTCAGTTGAACAAATGCCAAAGCAATGACCAATAATAGTTTTTCCCTCATGGCAATTTTATTGTTCTTTCAATCAGTACAACTCGAATGACTTTACCACCACTCCTTCATAAGTGTGGAGCAACAACTGAAGCCTCGTCCCCTTATGGAAAGCAGAAGTGGGAATACTGGCATAAAAATGTGTGGAATAGTATTCCGGAACCTGATTCTGTTGATGCCGGAATCGAAGGTAATAGGTCTTTGTCGCATCCCCATCGGTGACGATGGAATCGCAAACGACACCGACGGAATGGCGTTGTGTCTCATCAGACGTCGGACCAGTCTTGAGCATCAGACCGAGATTCAGGTATTTTCCGTTTTTGCTCAGCCACGCACTTTTGAAAATAACTGGGTCGTCGCCGGCAGAATCATCGTCGGAGGGTGTTGAGGGCTTCAACACCGGTACCCAAGAAATGGCCACGGGCTCATTCACCTCTCCTTTCTTATTATAATATAGCTGGGCACGATAAACCGAATCGGGAGTGGTCGCCCAACTTGCGCTCAGAGGAACGGAAAGATTCACGATTTCGTCGTCGTCCGTCACGGCCGATACAAACTTCGCCGAGGCATCGGTCTTGGCCTCAACAAAGTCTGAACGCAGATAGGAAAAATCGGAATCGCCTGTCTCAAATGCATCATTTGTACAAGCTGCCATTCCCAATACGGACAAAAACAACAGGAACTTCCTAATCATTGGCTTTCAGATAGTTTATCGCAGGATTGGCATACATGGTCAGAATACGGTTGCGGAGGAAGCATTCGTCCTTGTTTGGCAAATCGATTTTGGCAATCTGGCCATCAAGATACTTCTCGAACGCGACCTTTTCCTCTGCTGAATATCTATCGGCAAATTCAGTTTTCCCATTCAACAGGTCGAGAGCCACATAGTTATTGGCATAAAGGTGATAGCGCTTGTGTATCTCTTTGTCGATATATTCGGCAATGGCTGTGTACAATTCGGCCTTACTCATATCGGTTGGCAGAGTCGACAGGTAGGCATCGATGCTCGTTGCTGCATGGTAATGAATGCGTCCCTTGTAACCGATGATACCCGTTTTCATGCTGATGATGTCGTCTTGCGGTCCTTTCTTGAAGTCGTCGCTATCGCGTCGCTGCTGAAACTCCTTTGCCTTGAGGAAGTCACAGGGGTCGTATTCGTAGGAAATGGCCAGCGGCACGATGTGCAGGCTCTTTAACCGGTCAATCACCGAGCCTTCTCCGCCCATCGTCATCATTTTAAGGATGGCTTCAGCCGTGCGGTCGTCTGAATCCTTGGCACGCCCTTCGCGCTGGGCTATCCAAATATTCTCATGTTTTTCTGCAATGGCGAAGTGCATATACTCAGCGAGAGTCTTGCTGGCTTGCAGCATTTGGCGCATGGGGAGTCCGCGTTGGACGATGAAACTCTTGTTGAGTCGCACGATGTCTTTCACCCAAGCGAGTTTCAGGAGGTTGTCGCCAATGGCAATCTCACAAGTGGTTCTGAAATCATTGTCGATGAGCAGCACATCCAGCAGTGCCGAGTCAAGAACGATGTCGCGATGATTGCTCACAAAGGTGTGACTCGCCTCTCTATCCAAGGCCGGAGCTTCCATCGTAAAGCCCTTGCTTGCCTTTTGCATAATGCCATTCACTATGCCTTTGATGATGTTCTTTTGAAACTCCAAAGGTGTCTTGCAAGCCAAAGCCTGCTGTTTTACAACTTCAGTAGGGACGTTTGGAAACAACGTCTTTACGACTCCCAAGAATTGCGGGTCGGCAAATAATCTTTCAATGACCGTAGGCATTTCCTCAGGTGTGAACGGCCGAATCTCGTCAAACTTTTCTGGTATTATCATTTCAGTGTTGTTTATGTAAGTGTTCAGGCAGACCAATGTTGTAATTTCTTGCAATTACCCATAGGCAGGACCTTGAATGGGAAGACAGCTTTCGCACTGTTGGCTCATACCAACGATGGTTTCATTGGTCAGCCATAGATTTTGAAAGGAAAGACTTTGGCAGACGAATAGCGAGCGTCCGTCTTCGCGTCTATACCCCTCTGCAAGCAGTTCGTCGGTGATTAAAACTGGTTTTCTACGATTTCGCTCAGTACTTCTTTGATATCCAGCCCCGCCGCACGCACCTGCTGCGGTATGAAGCTTGTCATCGTCATACCGGGAGTCGTGTTTACCTCAAGCATATTGACAACATCGTTGCCCTGTTGGTCTTTCGTGATGATGTAATCGATACGAATGATACCGTTAGCGTGGAGAATATCGTAAATTCGGCTGGTCAAAGCAGCCACCTTCTCTGCTGTCTCAGGCGCAATTCGGGCAGGCGTTATCTCGTCAACCTCACCGTTATACTTTGCGTTATAGTCGAAAAACTCGTTGCTTGTGACAACTTCCGTAGCGGGGAACACCACCGATTTCTTTTTGGTCTTGTAAACACCTTGCGAAAGTTCCACACCATCGAGGAAACCTTCGATCATCACCTCGTCACTCTCCATGAAGGCAACACGGAGGGCTGGTGCTATCTGGTCGGCATTCTTCACCTTTGAGACACCAAAACTGCTTCCGTCTGCCGCTGGCTTCACGAAGCAAGGCATCCCCAAACGCGCCTCGATTTCCTTCTCATTGTAGCTTTCTCCGCGACGAAGCAAGATGCTGTCGGGCACCCGAATACCATAAGTGCTGAGATAACGGTTCAGAACATATTTATTGAATGTTAAAGCCTCAACCAGCACTCCACAAGTGGAGTAAGGGAGATTGATCAACTCAAAATACCCTTGCATCACACCATTCTCGCCCGGTTGCCCGTGAATGGTAATGTAGGCATAGTCGAACAGGACGAGTTTGTTGTTCAGACGGAAAGAGAAATCGTTCTTGTCTATGGGAGCCGTTGTCCCATTGTCAAGATTAACGTGCCAGTCAGTCCCTTTTACATCAACTACGTATATATCATACCGCTCTTTGTCGAAAAAAGAATACAATCCCTGTGCTGAGCGCAGAGAGACATCATGTTCTGAAGAGTCACCTCCACAGACGATGGCAATTGTTCGTTTCGTATTATTCATGTGTCTATAATATTTTGTTCTCTATGATTAGGGCACACGGCACCTTATACTATCTCATCTTTACCCTTAATATAATTTCTCCATTTCTCAATGACAGCAGCGAGATCGCTTGGGAGTTCACTTGTGAAATCCATCTGCTCGCCCGTCCTTGGATGGACAAAGCCCAGCGTGCGTGCATGAAGGGCCTGTCGGTTGCACATCTTTAGGCAGTTCTGAATGTAGGCCTTGTAGCTGGCAGTTCGCTGACCGCGGATGATTTCCGTACCGCCGTATCGCTCATCGCCGAAAAGCGGATGCCCGATGTGCTTCATGTGTGCACGAATCTGGTGCGTGCGACCCGTCTCCAAAATGCATTCTACGAGCGTTGTGTATCCGAAGCGTTCCAAAATCTTATAGTGAGTGACGGCGCTCTTTCCGATTCCAGAGTCGGGAGGAAACACTGTCATGCGCAGACGGTCTTTCGGATCGCGAGCGATGTTTCCTTCAATTCTGCCCTTTTCCTCGGCGAAGTTCCCCCAGACGAGTGCATTATAGCTTCTGTGGGTTGTCTTGTTGTAGAACTGCTTGCCAAGTTTTGTCTTCGCATCAGGGTTCTTTGCTATCACAAGAAGTCCGCTTGTGTCCTTGTCAATCCGGTGAACGAGTCCTACTGCGGGATCATTGGGGTCGAAACTCTCAAGGTCTTTCAAGTGCCAGGCTATGGCATTGATGAGCGTACCATGGAAATTCCCAGCCCCTGGATGAACAACCAGTCCTGCCGGCTTGTTGACGACCATCAGATCCTGATCTTCAAAGACGATATCAAGGGGAATATCCTCCGCCTCTATGGTGTTATCGTGCTTCGGCCGATCGAGCATTAGTGTGATGATGTCGTCGGGGCGCACCTTGTAGTTACTCTTTACGGGGCTTCCGTTCACATGAATACATCCTGCATCGGCAGCCTTTTGAATGCGATTGCGGCTGGAATGCTGCATCCGCTCGAAGAGATACTTGTCGATTCTGACAGCATCCTGCCCCTTATCGACAACCACTCTGAAGTGCTCGTAGAGTTCTCCACCAGCATCCAGTTCGCCCTCGTGCTCGGAAAAGCCATCGAGCAAGTCGTCGTCCAGAAGTTCGTCGTCGTCAACCATATTTAATCGGTAGGTTTTGGAGCAGCTGGCTCAACGGGAACGGTGGCTGGAGACGGTGGCACTGACGGAACTGTGCGGGGCATATCGCCTTCACCATCCTTGATTTCATTACCATTCTCATCGACAGGCACTTCCACCCACTCGTATTCATATTCGCTTTCAGGTTCCTGCACCTCCACTTCTTCGTAGTCAAACTGCGGGTGCAATGAAGTTGTATCTGCTATATTGCGTGTGCCATCGCCAACTTGAAGTACGACAACGGCATCAGACGGAATGTGGTCGCCCGCCTGAACATGGCGCCCATTTACCAATATACCATAAATCCAGTCTTTCTCGCCTGGAATATACTCTGGTTCGCCAACCTTGAATCCCATCGAAAGCAACTGCGCTTGTGCCTCACGGAGCGAACTGTTATCAATCAAGTCGGGCAATTCGAGCGTTGGTGCATTGGCGGCGTTGATCGTTACGTAGATGACGTGTGTCGATTTTACACGCTTTCCACCCGCGGGAGTCTGCTCAAGAATACAATCTGGCGGAAGTTCCTTCACGTAACCCGTATCAGAGACCTCAATTCTCAGTCCTACCTTGTCCATAATATCCTGTGCGTCGTCGAACTGCTTGTGAATCACATCGGGAACCACAATCGACTCGCCGTGGTGAGTGTAGTAGTCAATGCCATATCGCACGCCCAATGAGAGCAAGATGATGATAATGACAATGGCAAGGACATTACCCCAGAGATATGTGCTGAAGAAATTGCTGATGAAACGTTTTGATACCATCCGACCTTAGCTAATGTAACTTGTTTTATTGGGCAAAGGTAAAGAAAAAAACGGAAAGAAGCAAAGATTGTTCTCTACTTCTTTCCGTTTTAATTTCAATTCTCTGCAAGCAGCGGACTACTTTCCGTGGTGCTCGTCAGATACTGTTAACTTTTTGCGACCCTTTGCGCGACGAGATGCCAATACACGACGACCGTCCTTGGTTGCCATTCTTTCGCGGAATCCGTGTTTGTTCACACGGCGACGGTTGTGAGGCTGAAATGTTCTTTTCATTGTTCTATTTTATTTTTATTGTTATTATGCAAACAACTGACGACGACAGAATTCATTCTGGCGTTACGGGCTGCAAAATTACTTAAACTTTTTGAATTAACCAAGAAAACATTGATTTTTAGGTGAATAATTTATGTTTTTTTCTATAAATTGCTTAACTTTGCACCGCAAAACCATCCGTGGTATAAATAATAAGTAACAAATTATATATTAACAGTTTATGATTAATTCACAGGAAATCAAAATCGGAACATGTATCCGTCTTGATGGAAAGATTTGGACTTGCATCGACTTTCAGCACAGGAAGCCAGGCAAGGGCAACACCGTTATGATTACAAAACTAAAGAACGTTGCTGACGGTCGTGTACTCGAACGCACTTTCCAAGTAGGTTTCAAACTCGAAGATGTACGCGTAGAGCGTCGCCCTTACCAATATCTCTACCAAGATTCAACGGGCTATATCTTTATGAACCAGGAGACTTTCGAGCAAATTCCTATCCCTCTCCACCAGATTACAGGAGCAGAGTTCATGAAGGAAGGCGATGTTGTTGAAGTGGTTACAGACACTTCCGATGGCACAATCCTCTCTGCCGAGATGCCAGTGAAGACCACCCTGAAGATTACACACAGCGAACCAGGAGTCAAAGGTAACACCGCAACCAACGCAACCAAGCCTGCTACACTTGAGACTGGCGCCGAAGTACGTGTGCCTCTATTCATCAACGAGGGTGAGACGATCCAGATCGACACCCGCGACGGCAGCTATCTTGGTCGAGTTAACGGCTAAAGCATAAAGAAGAGTAAAAAAGTAAAAGGCCAGAACAAGACTTTCTGATATTCAGAGCTTGAACATCAGAGTCAACAGTTCGCAACTTTTACCTTTTTACTCTTTTTCTTTTATCTGTCAGATTACAAACACTTCTTACGCTTTCCCATGAAATACAGCATCATTGTTCCCGTTTTCAATCGTCCAGACGAAGTGGATGAACTTCTTGAGAGTCTCGTCAATCAGGAAGAGAAGGGTTTCGAGGTCATCATCGTTGAGGATGGCTCACAGATTCCGTGCGAGGACGTCTGCCGCAAATATGCCGACCAGCTCACACTCCGCTACTTCATGAAGCCCAACTCCGGTCCAGGGCAAAGTCGAAACTATGGTGCTGAACGTGCAGAAGGCGAATACCTCCTCATTCTCGACTCTGATGTCGTGCTTCCCAATGGCTATCTGAAGGCCGTCAACGACGAGCTCGACCGCGAACCTGCCGATGCTTTCGGCGGACCCGACCGTGCCCACGACTCTTTCACCGACACACAGAAGGCCATTTCCTACTCCATGACGTCGTTCTTCACCACCGGAGGCATCCGGGGTGGCAAGAAGAAGCTCGACAAGTTCTACCCACGCTCCTTCAATATGGGAATCAGGCGCGACGTATATATGGAATTGGGAGGATTCTCGAAGATGCGTTTCGGCGAGGACATCGACTTCTCCATCCGCATCTTCAAAGCAGGGAAACGCTGCCGACTGTTCCCCGAAGCATGGGTATGGCACAAGCGGCGCACCGACTTCCGGAAATTCTGGCGACAAGTCTATAACAGTGGTATTGCACGCGTGAACCTTTACAAGAAATACCCAGAATCGTTGAAACTCGTCCATCTGCTCCCAATGGTTTTCACACTCGGAGTGGCTCTGCTATTGGTCATCTCTCTGATTGGGCTGGTGCTCGCAAACTGGTGGCTTGCTGCAACTCCGCTGCTGTTTCTGTTCGCCTATTACTATCTTAACGTTTGCTACAGCTGGTATTACTTCCACAATTTCAAGGCAAACATTCTGTCGGGCATTGCGGCCTACGTGCAACTTACAGGCTACGGCTGCGGATTTATAGAGGCTTGGTGGAAGAGATGCGTCAGGAAGCAAGACGAATTTACAGCCTACGAGAAGAACTTTTATAAATAAGGTAAAGGGCTCACAAGGGTAACAAAACATGAACGAAACCGGAAAACTAAACATCAACGAATGGGCAGAAGAAGACCGACCGCGCGAGAAACTCATTCGATTGGGAGCGGAAGCCCTCAGCAACGCTGAATTATTAGGTATTCTCATTGGTTCCGGTTCAACGAAAGAGAGTGCCGTTGAACTCATGAAACGAGTACTGAGCGATTGCGACAACAATCTGAACAAACTCGGCAAACTTAGCATCCATGACCTTGAGCAATACAACGGATTGGGACCTGCGAAAGCCGTTGCCATTCTTGCCGCCTGCGAATTGGGGAAACGTCGTCAGGCTTCCGAAGCTGTGAAGCGACAGGATTTGGGCTCAGCCATTGCCATTTACAATTTCATGCACACAAAGATGCAAGATTTGGATGTGGAGGAGGCATGGGTGTTGTTCATGAACCAAAACTACAAACTCATTGAAGCCAAACGCATCTCACACGGCGGACTCACAGAAACGGCTGTGGACATTCGTGTCATCATGAAAGAAGCCATACTGAAGAATGCAACGGTACTCGCCCTTTGCCATAACCATCCAAGCAACAACAACAGCCCCAGTGCGGAGGACGACCGACTGACGCGACGTGTGAAGGAAGCGTGCGAATTTATGCGGATTTATTTCCTCGACCACCTCATCATTACCGATGGGGCATACTTCTCTTATCGGGAAGAGGGAAAGCTATAATACGCTTTTCTTTTTATTTCATTTTTTTCTTATTCCCAAGTGTAATAATTTTCGGTTTTCATTGTCTATAGTGTAGAAAGTGGCAAAGAACAATGGAAGATAAAGAACTTGTAGAAAACATCCTGAGTGGTAATTTCTCTTTATACAAAGAGATTATGAAACGCTATTGGGGCATGGTTTTCGCAAATCTGTACAGATATGTAAGACGCGAAGATGCTGCGGAGGAATTTACCCAGCAAGCCTTCATCCGAGCTTATGCCCGACTTGACACATGGCAGGGAGCAACACTCGGATCATGGATTACAAGTATTGCAATAAACTTGGCAGTGAACGAAATGAATAAGGAGCGGCGACAAAGGACGCAACCCATTGAATCCATTCCGATAGCCGACAAGAACGATTATTCGGAAGAGCGAGAACAGCTGTTGCAAGCCGTGGAAGCCCGAATAGAGGAGCTGCCTTCCGGCGACAAAGCCATCATCAAACTGCATTACTACGAAGGCAGAAAAGCCGAAGAGATAGCCCGACAACTGGGAATGACCACCGGCAACGTATTGGTAAAATTGCATCGCATACGCGAAAAAATAAAGAAAGGAATAGAAAATGAAAGAACTGAACGATAAAGAATTGGATTTCCTAATTGGCAAAGTCATGCAACGGAAACAGACACGGGAAGATTTACAAGCATCGGCAATGATGACAATACAGGCGGAACGAAGAAAAGCAACCGCACGCAGATGGTTGAGAGCACTTGCCTTCGCGTTCGGAATCGCATCATTCATCGTAATTGTTACCGCCTCCGCCTATAGCATAATAACAAGCGAGAAATCTGTGGCAGTTACCTCCGGAATGATTGTCTTCCTCCTCTCCGTCGCTTACTGCTTACAACGCCAAATCGCCGATTTCTCTTTCGATGCAAAATGAGAAACCCTCCGAGACAAGAATTTAAAATGTATAACTAAAAAATAATAAAATCATGAACGGATTATCAGTAGGTTTAATTTCCTCAGTACTTGGAATTACATGTGGTATCATCGCTGTCATCACGAGTGCCTTGTTGGAATATAACAAGAACAAGAACGCCAGAATGATACGTCAGTCCATCATCGAAAATCACGTAGATAACGAAAAGGCAAAGCTCTTGGTAGAGCCTGACAAGCCCAAGAAAAAGAGCAAGTATGTAAGTCTGAGAATGGCATTATTGCTTATCGGCATGGGATTGGGCTATGTCTGCAACCTCCTCTTTGATATCCCCGCCGACGACATCGGCTTTTGGATCGTACTCTCAACGGGAGTCGGAGTGGGACTGTTGGTGGCGTTCTTCATTCAAATGAAATTGGAGAAGTCGGAACCAACGGAAGCAGAATAATAAGTGATGGTTTCTTGAAACGAACGAACGCGGGAAAAGCCGATAGCTTCTCTCGCGTTTTTGTTTTGTGGCGCGACCACTAAGAACAAGTATGCCACCGTAAAGCTGAATGTCCGGTGATAGCGTGAGTCAGTTTTCACTCCTTATATCTCTTTCAGTTTTTTTAATTGTAACCCCATTGATATCCAACAACTTACAAGCTGCATTTCAAAAGCTTAGCTTTTGGCGTTCAATAGCTAAGCTTTTAAATCGCAATAGGTAAGCTTTTGGAAATCGGATACTACCCCAATCATCGACAAACGGACATCGAAAGTAACGAAAACAGAAGAATACACACCAACATGGCAGACAAAGAAAACGCATTCCCACGGAAAAACAAATCCTTTTTCTTTGTCTTTTAAGCGAATTGCAGTATCTTTGCAATAATTATCGATTTACCTAATTATATTATACAGGAATAATAATGATTCTTTTCTTCTCAGCTACCGCAGCAACCGTGATTGCGACTGAAATAGACCATCAGCCCAATCAAGATGAAATTGACAAACTAAGTTGGCTCTTTGGTGATGCCAAACCAATGGACGACAAGGAATTGTCGGGCTATTATTTGGGGCCGCGTCGCGAAATGATAACTCCTTGGAGTACGAATGCCGTTGAGATTACACAGAACATGGGTCTTAGCGGCATTTCGCGTATAGAGGAATACTTCCCTACCAAGTCGCTTGATGAAAACCCCGACCCAATGATCTTCCGCAATTACGACGGATTGAATCAGCAAATCTTCACCATCGACTTGCAACCAGAGCCAATCAGGAAGGTAGAAGACTTGGAGAAATTCAACGAGGAGGAAGGACTTGCACTCTCACCGGAGGAAATAGAGTACCTGCACAAGGTTGAAAAGGAGAACGGACGCCCACTGACCGACTCGGAAGTGTTCGGCTTCGCACAAATCAACTCGGAGCACTGCCGACACAAAATATTCGGAGGTGAGTTTGTTATCGATGGCAAGGTAATGGAGAGCAGCCTCTTTGCCATGATAAAAAAGACAACAAAGGAGAATCCGGGAAAGATTCTTTCCGCATATAAAGATAATGTGACATTTGCTCAAGGTCCGGAAATTGAACAGTTTGCGCCTACAAATCAGAGTACATCCGACTTCTTCCGCATAAAAACCATTGAGAGTGTGATTTCTTTGAAAGCAGAAACACACAACTTCCCGACGACAGTTGAGCCTTTCAACGGTGCGGCAACCGGTTCGGGTGGTGAAATAAGAGACCGAATGGGTGGCGGAACCGGCTCGTGGCCGATAGCGGGAACAGCGGTTTACATGACAGCCTATCCACGATTGAAGGACGAACACGACAAGGCTCCAGAGTTCCGCGACTGGGAAGACATCCTCCCTGTTCGCCAATGGCTCTACCAAACACCGGAACAAATTCTGACAAAGGCTTCCAATGGTGCAAGCGACTTTGGCAACAAGTTCGGGCAACCGCTGATAACCGGTTCACTGCTGACATTTGAACATCAAGAGAACGGAGAGAAATATGCCTATGACAAGGTAATTATGTTGGCAGGTGGCGTGGGCTTCGGTAACAAACGCGACTGCCTGAAGAAAGAGCCACAACCGGGAAACAAGGTTGTCGTTGTGGGGGGTGATAACTATCGCATCGGCTTGGGTGGTGGCTCCGTGTCATCGGTAAACACCGGGCGCTACTCCAACGGCATAGAACTGAATGCCATTCAGCGTGCCAATGCCGAGATGCAGAAGCGTGCTTACAACTTGGTTCGTGCACTTTCCGAGGAAGACAACAACCCTGTTGTGTCGATTCACGACCACGGTTCGGCAGGACACTTGAACTGTCTGAGCGAATTGGTTGAGGAATGTGGTGGCGAAATCGACATGACGCAGTTGCCAATCGGCGACAAGACACTAAGCGCTAAGGAGATAATTGCCAACGAGTCGCAAGAGCGCATGGGGCTGCTTATCGATGAAAAGCACCTCGACCACGTGCAAAGAATAGCCGAGCGCGAACGTGCGCCGATGTATGTTGTGGGAGAAACCACAGGCGATGCTCATTTTTCGTTCGTTCAGGGCGACGGTATAAAACCGTTCGACTTGGATGTTGCGCAGATGTTCGGCCATTCGCCAAAGACCATTATGACTGACGAGACAGTCGAGCGCAAATATGCCGACGTCTCCTATGATATAAATAAGGTTGAAGAATATCTGAAACGAGTGCTGCAACTCGAAGCCGTGGCTTGCAAAGACTGGCTGACCAACAAGGTGGACCGCTCCGTTACGGGCAAGGTGGCTCGCCAACAGTGTCAGGGACAGATACAATTGCCACTGTCCGACTGCGGTGTTGTCGCCCTCGACTATCGCGGACACAAGGGCATCGCCACAGCTTTGGGACATGCTCCACAGGCTGGTTTAGCCTCGCCGGAAGCGGGTTCAGTGCTCTCCGTTGCCGAATCATTGACCAATATCGTGTGGGCGCCATTGGCAGACGGTATGGACAGTCTCAGCCTTTCTGCCAACTGGATGTGGCCTTGCAGAGCGCAGAAGGGCGAGGATGCCCGACTTTACAAGGCAGTCAAGGCATTATCTGACTTTTGTTGCGCTATCGGCGTGAATGTTCCGACAGGCAAAGACTCGCTCTCACTCACACAACAATACCCCAACGGCGAGAAAATCATCTCTCCGGGAACTGTTATTGTCACCAGTGGAGGAGAGGTGAGCGACATTCGCAAGGTGGTTTCACCCGTGTTGGTCAACGACAAGAACACTCGTCTCTATCATATCGACTTCAGTTTCGATGAGCAACGCCTTGGCGGTTCTGCCTTCGCACAGAGTTTGGGCAAGGTAGGCTCTGACGTTCCCACAGTGAGAGAACCCCGCTACTTCTCCGACTGCTTCGATGCAGTTCAGGAAATGATTCGCCGTGGATGGATTATCGCCGGACATGACATCTCCGCCGGAGGTATGATAACTGCCCTTTTGGAAATGACTTTCGCAAATACGGAGGGCGGATTGAAAATCAATCTGCACGACATCAAGGGCGAGGACATTATCAAGAAGTTGTTTGCCGAGAATCCGGGTGTCATCATTCAGGTTTCCGACGAACACAACGATGAGGTAAAGGCTTTCTTGGAAGAAAACTGTATCGGATTTGCCAGAATCGGTTGCCCGGATACGAACAACCGAACCTTGAGTATCACCGATGGCAATTGGAAGCAAGAGTTCGATATTGACACAATGCGCGAGACATGGTACGAGACTTCTTATCTGCTCGATCGCAAACAGAGTTTCAGTGGAATGGCACAAAAGCGCCATGAAAACTACAAGAAACAGCCGATAGAAATGAAGTTCAAACCCGACTTTGAGGGCTCTTTGGAACAATATAAGCTGAACCCCAATCGGTGGAAAGAACCAACAACGGCTCCCCGACAAGCAATGCCGAAGGCTGCTATCATTCGCGAAAAGGGTACGAATGGTGACCGTGAGATGGCCTATAGCCTCTATTTAGCGGGCTTTGAGGTGAAAGATGTTACCATGACCGACTTGATTTCTGGTCGTGAGACATTGGAGGAGGTAAACATGATTGTGTTCTGCGGTGGCTTCTCCAACTCCGATGTGCTTGGTTCGGCTAAGGGATGGGCAGGCGCATTCTTGTACAACGAGAAGGCAAAGAATGCTCTTGACAACTTCTATGCCCGCGAAGACACACTGTCGTTAGGTGTTTGCAACGGCTGTCAGTTGATGGTTGAGTTGAATCTCATCAACCCCGACCATAAGCATCGTGCCCGATTGCTCCACAATAACAGTCACAAGTTCGAGAGTAGCTTCCTTGGCGTAGTCGTTCCTCGCAATGAAAGCGTTCTATTGGGTTCGCTGAGCGGAAGCAAATTAGGCATTTGGGTGGCGCATGGGGAAGGAAAATTCTCGCTTCCGGAACCGGAAGACCGCTATAACGTAGTGCTAAAATACAACTATGCCGATTATCCCGGCAATCCAAACGGCTCGGATTACAACGTTGCAGGTATCTGCTCAGACGACGGAAGACATCTTGCGATGATGCCACACATGGAGCGTTCCGTATTCCCATGGCAGAATGCATGGTATCCCCTTGACCGTAAAGAGGACGAGGTAACACCGTGGATGGAAGTATTCGTGAACGCACGCAAGTGGGTGGAAGCGAAAATCAATAATAACTAAGCCGAAAGAGATGCCGAAAGAGAAGAAGAACATAACAGAACAACGCCCACTTTCCGCCCCAACGGACGGAAAAAGTGGGCGTTCGCTTTATTGGCAGGCATTCAAGGTGTTCTTCAGGATAGGAGCTTTCACATTGGGTGGTGGCTATGCCATGATTCCCATCATAGAAAGCGAAGTGGTGGAGAAGCAGAAATGGATTGCGAAGGAAGACTTTCTTGACCTCATAGCGGTGGCGCAGAGCTGTCCCGGCGTGTTTGCCATCAACATCAGCATCTTCGTAGGCTACAAATTAAGGAAAGTAAAGGGCGCACTCTGCACAAGTTTGGGAACTGCTCTCCCCTCGTTCCTGATTATTCTTGCCATCGCAATCTTCTTCCATCGGTTCATGGATGTGGCTTGGGTAGCCGCAATGTTCAGAGGCATTCGCCCGGCGGTGGTCGCCTTGATTGCTGTACCGACCTTTAACCTGGCGAAAAGTGCGAAAATCAACTTGGCGAACTGCTGGATTCCCATCGCTACGGCACTTCTTATTGCCTTGATGGGTGTAAATCCCATTTATATTCTTATTGCCGCAGGCACAGCCGGCTATTTATACGGAAAGTTCATTACCCCGACGGAAGAAGATAAGCCATGATATTCCTTGAGATATTCTATACATTCTTCGTCATCGGACTGTTTGGGTTCGGTGGTGGATATGGTATGCTGTCCCTCATTCAGACAGAAACAGTCATCAACCATCACTGGCTGACGTCCGCTGAGTTCACCAACATCGTTGCCATATCACAGATGACACCAGGTCCCATTGGTATCAACTCTGCCACATACTGCGGTTACACGGCAATTCATAATGCCGGCATGAACAACACCATGTCTGTTTTGGGAAGTATGACGGCGACTTTTGCGCTGGTGCTACCCTCTCTTATCTTGATGCTGCTCATAAGCAAGATGTTCCTGAAGCACATGAACTCGCCAATTGTGCAATCAATATTTTCCGGTCTGCGCCCGGTAGTCGTTGGCTTACTTGCTGCTGCGACGTTACTACTCTGCAACAGCGAGAACTTTTCATCACCAGACATCAGCCTATGGCATTTCTGCATCAGCATCGTCCTATTCCTTTCCACATTCGCCGGTACAATGTGGCTGAAGATAAACCCCATCCGCATGATATGCTATGCCGCCGTGGCAGGACTGGTCTTGCTTTATTAAGTTTCCCATAACCTGAAACTTGCAAGTCCCAACCACTTTCGCCCCCTCTTACGCAAAACTCGAAGAGATTATAATATATTCAGAAAACAAGGATGGATTATCAATGCTGAATTTTGGTACTGTCCTATAAAAGTGTGTAAGCTCCTTTTTCTTATCTTTGTATTTGAAAACTATAAAAAAGAAAAAATGAAACTTACACACTTTTATAGGCCAGTACCAGAAAAATGGCAAGCATGTGTAGTAACTACATTGTGCTTGCCATTGCTTATCGTATAGATTGAGCGTTGCTGACGAACAGCAGTCGTCCACTGACTAATCCTTAATAGAGATCTTCTGCGAGAACCACTACAGGCTTAATCAAATCCCTTGGTTTGTCCTTCATCAGCAAGAGGGCCTCTTCCATGTGCTCGAAACCGTTGAAACGGTGGGTAATGAGGTGTTTGAGATCAAGGCGTCCTGAAGTAACGAGCTTTGCCAATTTCTCCATACGTAGTCTTCCACCGGGCATCAAACCGCCTCTGATGGTCTTGTGGCCCATACCTACACCCCATTCAACGCGTGGAATCTTTACAAACTCACCGCTGCCAAGGTAGTTCACATTTCCGATGACACCGCCTGGCTTCAACACAGTGACTGCCTCTGCAAATGTATCAACAGTACCACCAGCGATAACAACACGGTCAACGCCCTTACCGTTGGTGCGTTCCATAACTTGTTGGGCGATAGGACCATTGTGGTAGTCGATGATTTCTGTTGCACCGTAAGCCTTTGCAGCAGCTGCACAAACAGGTCGGCTACCTACGGCATAGATGTTGGATGCACCTCTGAGGGCTGTTCCGGCAACTGCCATCAAACCAACAGGACCGATACCAATAACAAGCACTTCGTCACCAAATTTCACGTCTGCGAGTTCAACCCCATGGAAGCCAGTAGGAACCATGTCGGAGAGCATTGTTGCAGCAACCGGATCCATGCCTTCAGGAATGAGTGCCAAGTTACCGTCGGCATCATTAACGTGGAAATACTCTGCAAAGACACCATCCTTGAAGTTGGAGAACTTCCAGCCTGCCAGCATTCCGCCAGAGTGCATAGAAAAACCGTTCTGTGCTTCGAGTGAGTTCCAGTCTGGTGTAATTGCAGGAACGATAACACGGTCGCCAGGTTTGAAATCTTTTACCATCGAACCCACTTCCACTACCTCACCCGTAGCTTCGTGGCCGAGAATCATGTCCTTACGGTCGCCAATGGCTCCCTCCCATACGGTGTGAACGTCAGATGTACAAGGCGCAACAGCCAAAGGCTTTACAATTGCATCCATTGGACCACATGCGGGTCTTTCCTTCTCAATCCATCCGGCCTTGTTGAGGCCAAGCATTGCATACGCTTTCATAATGACTTTTGTTTTAGGTGATTGTTAGATATAGTAATTTATTCAACACGCTTTTATTTCATTATTAAACAGCTTGTTTCTGTTGAAAAATGATAAAAAGTGATAGCGCAAATATATAGAATCCTAATTTAACTTCCAAATTTATTAAGAGAAAAAAGATGATTATTTTGCTTAGCATGCGTGAATGCAATCTCTGCTTTTCAAAGAGGAGTGTTGATCGGGGCTCACGGGTGTAAATGTTGGTTGCGAGTAGTCAATGATTCTGTTTTTGCTCTGCGCATTTCTTTGTGGCATGAGAATCACGAATGAGATAGAATTAAGTTATCGGAATATCTTCCGGAGGTGAGAGATAGATATATTTTGGGTGTGTCAATTAGGTTGGACGATGCGAAAAGTTATACCCCCAATCCTACTTTATAGTCTGATTGGGGGCGGATGTCTTGGGCGATGAACAATAAAAATATGCCCTTAAAAAGACAGATAGCGCAGACATTCAATATTTGCCGTCTATTCAGAGGCGGCCTTTAATCCGCGGATTACTGCCGAAGTGAACCCCGCATGCTCCATCTCGTTCAATCCTTTGATGGTCGTTCCGCCCGCAGTTGTCACCTTGTCGATTTCCGCTTCGGGATGATTGCCGCTTGCCTGCAGAAGGGCGACGGCGCCTTTCACGGTCTGCAACACAATGTCTTTTGCCACATCGGCGCTGAAACCCAGCTCAACTCCACCTTCAGCAGCGGCCCGTATGTATCGCATGGCATAGGCTATGCCGCAGCTTGCCAGAACTGTGCCGGCTTCAAGATGCGCCTCGTCGGTGATGTAAGTCTTGCCGAGGTCGTCGAAAATCTGCTCCATCATCGCTGTTTGCTCTGCCGTGGCGCCTATTGGCGCAATGAATGTCATCGAGCATCTTTGTGCTATCGCCGTGTTGGGTATCACTTGGAAGATGGTAAGATGGTCGTTTTCCAACCACTGTTGTATCTGCGTACTGCCGATGTTGGCAGCCATGTTGACGAGCACTTGCCCTTCGGGGTCGAACGAGGGCTTGATATCCTCCAGTACCTGGCGCACTGTCTGGGGCTTCACTGCGATAACGACGATGTCTGCTCCGATGATGGCAGCTTGATTCTCGGTCGTAATGCTCGCCCCTATTTCGGCAAAGCGTTTCAGTTTGTCTTCGTGTGGGTTGGCTATGGTAACGTCTTTTGGCAGGAAGATATTTCCTTTCAACAGTCCTTCAGCCAGCGCACCACCCATTGCACCAGCTCCAATGATTGCTATTCTCATGTACGGTTTTCCTTTCGCTTCTTAAAATCAATCAAACATCAGTCAGTTGATTGTTATTATCGGCCTTTGGCATGATGGCCCAAAGGATTATGTAGAGCAATACTCCTGGAAAGGCTGCACTGAATACAGTCAATGCCGCATACAGAACACGGATAGCAGTGGAGTCAAGTTCCATGTATTCGGCAATACCACCGCAGACTCCGGCGAATATTGCATCTTTGGTTGAGCGTGTCAGCCGTCTTTTTGTTTCGAAACTCATGATTCTGATATTTCAGGGATGATGTATGACAGAGAGTTGAGGATGTCTTTGCGCGAGCATCCCTCTCTGGTTGCTATGAATATGGTGTCGTCTCCAGCAATAGTACCGAGCACTCCTGGCAGATCGCTACTGTCCAGGTTGTAGGCGATTGCGCTTGCGTACCCCGGACGGGTCTTCATGACTGCCAACTGGCCGGAGAAATTGATGGAGATATAACCGCTCTTTTGAAGCATTTCACCAGCTTTTCTCGGTGCTGTGACGCGTTTGTACATCGTCTCATTGGGCAAAACATAGACGTATTTGCCATTCATCGACGCTGCCTTTGCAACTTTCAGCTGTTTGAGGTCGCGACTCAAAGTAGCCTGCGTCAGCTTGTAGCCTTCTTTCTTCAGCTCTCTGATGACTTCTTCCTGAGTGCTTAGTTCCATGCTGGAGATGAGCATTTTCAATGTTTCTAATCTACTGGTTTTAACTTTCATGGTCTTGAATATTTATCCGATTGGTAAATGCAAATTTATACAATGAATTTTTAATATACAAATTTTACGGTTGAAAAGATGATTATAAATAATTAAAATAATATTAATTGTATGAATTTAATAGCTATTTGGGAGTTTTAACTCGTAGTTTGGCAGAATACATGGGTTTTTGCCGAGTCTTTCCCATATATATCAATAGGTGTAAGATGGTTGTTTCAAGGTTTTCAAGCATCTCTTTTTGAGAGCTTGACACGATTGCGGCATGTCTCTGACAGACGCATTTGTAATCGTTTGAAAATTAGGATGATAAGCATATAGCTCCGATACCTTAGCTTTCACTTCACAAAAGGTTAGCTTTTGCATTGCGATAGATGACCTTTCGCAGCCTAATCACTCATTACACTGATAATGGATAGAGGTATTCTCCATCGTTATATTTATCTTTTTGCGAGGGGGGCTACTCCTTCTGAGATCCAAAATTGGATATGCTTGTGGCATTGGCTCCTTTTCATTCCATCGCCTTCCAATTCTGTAGTGCTTCCTCATAGCTTTGGCAGTTTGGCTGTCATCAAATAAAAAAGATGCAAGTCACGGTTGATTTGCATCTTTCCTGTATGTGTCTGTAGGCTCCTGACTTCGCCAAAAAAAAATAGGTGTTTTACAACTAATTGATAAACCGTGTTTTGTGTCCTAAGGAAACAACAACTTTGAGCTGTCCACTCATGAACTTGTCAACTACATAAAAACACTGCTCCCGCAGAACTTCATGTGAAGTCTGCGGGAGCAAAGTAATATATGTTTGTTTAAGTGAGCTTACTCAATGACAATCTTTGACGTCTTTACATTCGTTCCGTCGGTAGCCTTGATGAGGTACACACCTGCAGGAACGTGTCCTTTCAGCTTCTGCGCATCAAGTGGCAAGTTGAAGGTACCCATCTTAGCACCCGAGAGGTTGAAGAGCTCAGCCTTGCCCTTGGTCAGGGTGATAGAAACGTTGTCAATACCAGTCACAGCACCCATCACCTTCTCAAAGTCAGTCTCTGGCGTGTCGGCGAACATGAAGCGGTTATGCTCGATGCCGTCAACCGTTGCTGTGAAGAAGTAACGTGCCTTACCGTTGTTGAACGGAATTACAGTTTTCGTCTTCAAGTCAACCAACTTCAAGTTTTGATAGTTCAGACTCCATGTGTTCAGCTCCATGTTGTAGGTTTCATCCTTAGCGGTCTCAACGCTAAACGTGCTTCCTATCAACGAAGGCAAACTGGATATCTGTACATTCTTACCGTCGGTGGTTGTGGCAAATACAGAAGGTTCGCCCATGTTCAGCTTCTCACCCTCCAATTGAGAGTCGTAAGCTGGTGTGGCATCCTCTTCCTGGTATGTCCAGAACTTGTCAACCACCTTGCCATTATCCATTGCCACCATGATACTACCACGGTTAAAGTCATCTTCCATGACAAATGACTTGGCGCGTAGAGGTTCAGCCTCAGACTTCAATCCCTTGTAAGGAATGGTGAGTGTACCTGTCTTCTCGCTGTACACAGGGTTGTTGTATTTCACCATAAAGCCTTGCATAGGTGCCAGTGTACTGGTAAGACCATTTTCACCTGCCTTGTCAATAGGCACGGCCTCATAGCCACCCTTATCGGCAATGCCGGTTGTGGTCTGATGGTTCTTGTTCTTCCAGTCCTCCCAGCTACCAGTGGTGTAGATGTAAACCGTGTTGTCCATCTTAACACCATCTTCACCAGATGCTAAATTGATGCTCTTGATGTCCACACCAGCCATGAACGAGTTGCCCACGATGTTGTAACCTAATCCGTAACGCTTAGCGTTGTCATCCCCTTCTGCCTTAGAAGCAGTAACGATGTCTGCTTGTCTTGTCAGCGTGATTTCTTGATTACAGAAGTTCAGCTCGCCTTGTATCTGACGAACACCGTCACTACCTTCCCTTACTGGAGCTATCTCGTAGCCCTTGAAGGCTGTCATGTTGTCTGTAGGCATCACATTGATCCACTTCTGATAGTAATGATTGGGATCGTTCTTCTTCTCATCGTAGAGACGAACCTTCGCACCCTGGAACACAGGACTCTTCTTTACTTCCTTCACAGGAATACCAATGTACTGCTGAACTCTACAGAGGCAAATACATGAGTGGTGCATGCATTTTCATTGTTCAAGATGAACGTACCCACCTTCTTGCCGTCAGTGGATGTCTTCATCACGAGTTTGTCCTTGTCAGCGTCTGTGCCGAAGCCTTCCACGCTCTTCACGGTCAAACCACCATCAGCGGGAACAACTACAGCTGGGTGACCAGTGGTCTTGGTTGTAGCACCCTTCTCAAACTTCTCGTCCGGTGCTTTGTTCACCAACTTGTTTGCAGAGAAATACTTACCAGCAGGCAAGTGCAGGTCACGTACAGCCACCTTACCCTTGGCATCCTCACTACCATCAGCAAAGATGATGTCCTGACCGTCCTTAGGAACGTTGTAGGTCCAGTTCTCCTTATTATTGAAGTCGTTGTCCACGCCACCAATCCAATAGTTGTTGCCGCAAGCATTCACTTCAGGATCGTAAGCAGAACCAGCTCCCTGACCGCCATTGGCAGCCACAGGTACACCGTTTTTATCTACTTTACCCTTGATGACACCGTCTTCAACCATGTCCTCAGTGATGTTTTTGTTATCACCTTCAACTGCATCAGGACATCCGTCTTCGTCGCTGTCGGCATCAAAGAAGTTAGGAATACCGTCCATATCATCATCGCATGGCAGCATAATCGTTACCACAGTGCTCACCATACCCGTTTGGTCAGGAGACTGTGTAAACGCAAAGTACTTCTTGCCGGGATCGGTGTTCAAGTACGACAATGCTACAGCATTAGTAAGATTTACGTCCTTGTTATTTATCAGCACTTTCTTGGTGCCTTGATTCTCATAGACGGTGTAACGGTCATCGTCCATTTTGGTGTACAACGCGGTCTGCGACAACGCATGCTCATTGGTGAGAACGTTGATACCAAACTGGTTGTCCTGGTGGAACGATGAAACTGGTGTGCTCTGCATCAGCACGTATGGATGCATGGTTCCTCCAATTTCCCAAGTGGTGACAGTTCTGTCGTTATTGGTTCTAAAGCGATCTCTATCCACAGAATAGTTTTGAACCGTTACGACTACTCTACCCGTGTTAGCTTCGTATCCAAACTTGTCGGAGAGATCTACAGTATAAGCCTCGTCACCCGTTGCTGCTTTTGCACCAATCACAGAAGGTAACAAGGTAAGCACCTTACGACCATTCGTAGGTTTATCGTTGAGATAGTTCTCATCCTTCACAATATTAGCGAAGAGCTGCTGAGTCTTCACATTATCTCTATAACGTATCCACTTGCTTTCACCTAAGCCGCTTTTGTCAACCGTCGGTGTGAGGTTGGATTCTGCAATGTCTGCACACTCCACAGTATTCAATATACCGTCATCATCCCAGTCAAGATCACCAGGAGCCACAACGCATGGCTTGAAGAATATCTGCGCACCGGTCCTCTGTGCGTACTGGCGTGTCTCGTCATAGGCACCCACGCAATCGTATATATACTCATTCTTGTCGCCATCGGTCATGCTCTTCACGATGATGGTGTAGAGATAACCCTCTTCAACCTTGTTAGATGGGAAGAGCTTGTCCCCCTTGATCGTAACATTGTCTGGGAATTCATTGACCGTTACCTTCGTGGTGCCGTGCTGTTCATAGCCGGTGATATTTCCGTCTTTATCGTAAACAGGTTCCCAGTTGGGAATTTCTTTTTCAATAGGAACTCTTTCTTTTAGCGTTTCCGCTACGGCACCTTCTACAATCCTTTCGGTGCTGTGTCCTTTCTGTTTCCATACATCGTAGGTAAAGGTGAACGGACCCTCACCACCAATACTCTGGAACTTAGCCCAATATTCTGTATTGCCAGCACAGTAGGATGCGTATGTACTGCTCACACCTGGCTTGTCACTGTCGTTGGTGATGATGTCGGCATGTGGTTTCAGCACGTCAACCTCTGGACGCTTTACAATTGCCTTACAGTCTACCTTCACACCTTGCCCTTGGTCGCCTATCTCAGCATCGCTGGGATAGGTGTAACCCTGTTCTGCCGTTACGGTTGGCTCTGTGGGAACCTTAGGGTCGGTAGCGTAACCTTCATTGCCACCCTTATTATTCAGCCTTAAATTGGTAGTATAGGAATTATAGACTAATTGCAACTTGGTGTTGGATATCGTGATAGGATTAAAGTTCTGCTTACCTTTTGGAACAGTGATATCTGCACCCCAGACCGTGGCACTCAGCTTTTTGCTGGTACTCATCCCTTGGTTGCCATAGAACACACAGCCATCCAACTTGTCGATGACATCTTTTGCAAGCGGTCCACCAGGTAAACTACGTGTATAAACATAAATCGCACCACCGCTTCCGTCTGCTCCATAATCGCCATCAGCGATGTTATTCACAAACTTGGCATTGACAATCTCACAATTTCTTTCTTGTGCCATGAAAAGGTGTAAAGCACCTCCTGCGCCATTGTTAGCAGCATTGTGTGTACCTAGCATTGCTGTGTTTTGATAAAACACATCATCCGTAGACCAGAAACCACTTGTCCAATCACTACCTGTATTGTCCATGATACGAATGGCACCACCCTCTACAGCCTGGTTGCCATAATATTTGTTGTTGGTTGACTTTAGATAGGCGTCATTCTTTGTAAAAATGGCACCACCCATACCGTCGGTGGTGTTTCCGCTAAATATACTGTTGCTTACTTCCAAACCTTTGCTATCAGCCACTGAAATGGCACCACCGCCATCCCAACTTGATGCCTTGTTTCCTTTGAAGATACTGTTCTTGATAACTACATCGTATACAATTGATAGTTGTGCAATGGCACCACCAACAGCAGCTGTATTGTTCTCAAACAGACAGTTGACAAAGTTAAATTTTTGACCTTTCACTACATAAGAAGTTGGAGCATTAAGCGCAACGGCGCCACCGCTCTTTGTACTTGTGTTACCGTAGAACTTACAGTTAGTGAAGTCACCATAGCCACTCTCCACATTCACGGCACCACCACTGTCGCTACCAGCGCTACTTGTGGTTTGGTTGTGGATGAACATACAGTTTTTCACGTCGAACTTGCCCTTCTGTATACCAATAGACAAGGCATTGGCTTGTGCATCGCAACTGTTGTTCCCGAAATAACAGCCTTCCACCAACAAGCTTTTTGCATTGTTCGCTATACGGAAGGCACCGCCGTATTTAGAGCCACTGTTGTTACAGAACACAGTGTTGGTAACCTTGACATCGCCGTCTTGGTTTGCGATATAGAGTGCACCACCTTGACCCTTCGATTTATTGCCTTTGAAGTTACAGTTGTCTATTGTTACATCCACCGGAGCTGATGCATCTTCATCTTGAATCTGAAGCGCACCACCAGCATTGGTCGCAATATTGCCCTCGAACTCATTGTTGATGAAGGTAATTGTGCGGCGACCAGTTCCTGTTGGGATGTAGGCAGCTTTTCCTCCGCTCTGAACAGTAACAGCACCACCGGCGTCACCTGATGTACATTTGTGGAACTGGTTGTTCTTGAACACTACCTCATGGCATGACTGAATTCTGAAAGCTCCACCAATACCCGATGTTGTATTGCGGAAGATAGAGTTGGTGACGCTCACTTTCTTGAAGCTTTGCAAAGAGATGGTTGTGATTTGCTGCGCAGCCGTACCACCAAGGTTACGGTTCACCTGCACATGATCCATATTGACATACGAATTGTCTTCACCATCGGCTGGTTTGTAGTTTCCCGCACCGATGACCGCATATTTCTGGTCTGATCCTAAGTGGTTGATGTCATGAAACGTAACATATTTCATGTCAATTTGAATGTTCGTCGGCTTATAGATTGTTTGGTGGTTGAACACCAAGAAACCACCACCTGTTGCACCTACGCGATCGCCTTGTAGCACCTCTACACGTTCTATCTTAATCTTGGGATTTTTCATCGTACCAAAGAAGTAAATAGCTCCGCAGAAAGATGACTTGTAATAACGAATTGAGCAATCCACCATCTCAAAATATGGATTATCAAAACCATTGTTATCAAAGGTAATCAATGCGCCATCAGTAGTACTACCTACAAAGTTTTTAGAATCGAACGTAATACCGTGCATAATCAACCCCTGATTGTGGTTGTTGGTACGGAATACGGATGTTGTTATCTTATCCTTCGATACAAATTTTGTCACATGCCGTTGAGGGTTGCTGTTACACGTATCTTGAGGCAGCGTTTGAGAGCCTGGCGTGGGATATCCACCCATGAGCCACAGCTTCTGTCCTTTTTTGGACAAGACGTAAAAGCCTGCGGTTCTTTTTTTGCCATCTAAATATTTAATCGCATCTGTCTCACTCACGTCATACTCACCCTCTGCCAAATAAATCTTGACCTGTGTGTTTGCATTGTTCTCAGCTGTATTCAATGCTTGCTTGAGGGTTTTGTATGCATCGTTCCACGAAGAGCCATTACGCCAGTCGTTACCCGTCTTGGCAGACACATAAATCTTCAACGATGTATCTTCTTGAGCCTGCACACCGAGTGCCATGAGGCACGCGAGGAGCATCGTCAGCAGATACCTTGCTGGTAATAAATGTTTCATGTTGTTTGTTGTATTTTTTGTTTTACTTTTAATTTCTTACTTCTATACTACGCATCGACAGCCATGTTTTGCCGGCAGATGCGTAATGTTTCAGTAGACTTTATCTATCTCCCCAAAGAGATTCAGAATATTCAAAGTCCTCAAAATCAAGATCTTCAGGCTTGGCACCTAAGGAAGGGTCATTATCTGGATTATAATGAACACTTGTAGCTCCTGGGTCTCCTCCATTTGCTGCCAGTAACATGATGCCTGGACTTAAATACGTTTTCTTTGCCATTTTTAAATTTTTGTTTTTATAAAAATATTGAGTCTTCTATGTTTTGCTGCTAAATATATCTGGCACATTCTTGTCTTTTTACATACGTCTATAGCCAAACGTTCTCCTAAGTGCCTGTCATACCTCGGTTTGTCTATTCTGCATTACCGTCATCCTATTTACTTATAGCGCTCAGGCTGTTCCCATTTTGATGGTTTGCGAATTGTATATATATAATAAGGTGGAAAGACGTTACCGCCTCATCACCTGATTGTTATAAAATGTTCGCATAATGAACAATGCAAAATTAGACATAAAATATCGCGGAAAAGCATATAAAAATATCAAAACGATGAATATCTCTATCTTCCCCCTCTCTTAAACGTTAATAATATTTAATTACTCAATGTAAATTTTAATATTGTATATATTTGTATTCTATACAACCATCATTTGCTTACCTTTACAAAAATAATTTCTGTTTGCTTTTATGCTACAGATTTGCAAACATTTAGCGCATGAGATTTTACAATTTAAACAAGCACCGCCAGTGTCCCAATTACATTGGGTCAAAAGCCATGGGGTTTGCTCTGATTACTGGAATGTGTGGTGAGCGTGTGGGCGACATTCTCCCCGTGCCTGTGATAATATTTGTGATGAGTGGCAAGATACAACTTTGGTTCAAGAAGAATGTCGAGCTGGTTGTCAATGCCGGTGAGATGGTTGCTGCCGTGTTTACAGAGGAGGCGTATGTCACTGCCATGGAAGATAGTGTATGCATGCGACTGTACATCCAGGGCAACGGACTGGAATTCTGCCATCGCATCGTGAACTTGGCGTTGTTGCAGAGGCTGGGTAAACAAGAAGGGGAGCAGGGAAAGGTGCTGCGCATGATACCAGAGGTGCAAACCATCATGAGGCAGATGGTGGGCTACATCACCGACGGACTGATGTGCTGCGACGTGCATGCCATGAAGCAACGCGAGCTGGCGGCGGTGCTGCAAGCCTATTACCGACCAGCGGATCTGCTGCCATTCATCGCCCCTATCTACGACCCGAACGCACGGTTCTACAATGACGTGATGAAGCTCGCTGGCGATTATCTGTCGGTGAACGAGATGGCCTCGCAGCTGAACATGAGCTACCCGGCATTTATCCGCCACTTCCGCAAGGTGTTCAAGGACACACCACAGGAATGGTTGTCGAAGAACCGTATGAAACGAATGCGTGATCTGCTGCGCAACACGGCGCACACTGAGCAGGAGATTGCCGACGAGCTGCGTTTCTCTACGGTGCAGAACATGCGGGCTTTCTGCAAGGCACGCTGTGGGCAGACACCCGCACAGCTGCGAGAACAATAACAGTAGCGTTGCCCTTGTTTGCCAATCGTATTGACTTTGGGTGTCAAAGGCTATGTATTTTGGGGTTAAAGGACATGGGTTTGGATGAACAGCGAATGAGGCGTGTGATCGAGAGCGTGAAGAAGTACGCCGTGTTCTGTCCAATGTCAGCAATATTCATATCAAAGGATGCGACTTGAAGTCGCCATCAACTATGACCGTGTTGCCGACGACTCCAAAGGGACGGCGTAAAGGGATATCTCACCAATACGGATATACCAACAGACAACAATAAAAATCAAACTAACTCTGAACAAGGAGGTTTATATACAAACCATGCTGATGGCAATAGCTAAACTATTTGATGAGGATTTTTGGGCGACACAATGACGAAGTAAGAAAAAAAGATGCAAGTCGCGGTGGATTTGCATCTTTTCTGTATGTGTCTGTGGGCTCTTATTCTCTGCTGCTGCCGAAGAAGCGAAGCAGGTAGAGGAAGAGGTTGATGAAGTCGAGATAGAGATTGAGCGATCCCAGTAAGGCAATCTTCTGCGCGCTTTCTCCTGCATCGGGGGCTTGCATGAGCATTCGTTTAATCATCTGCGCGTCCCAAGCTGTGAGACCTGTAAAAATCAATATTCCGAGAGCGCTGACAATCATATCCATCATTGAGCTGTGGAGGAACATGTTCACCACACCTGCAATGATAAGCCCAATCAATGCCATCAACAATATGCCACCCATCTTTGTCATGTCTTTCTTCGTGGTGGAGCCTATCAGTGCCATTGCGCCGAAAGTGCCAGCCGTGATGAAGAAAGTTTTGGCGATGGAGGCGATAGTGAATGCGGCGAATATCCAGCCCATCGTCAGGCCGTTGATGGCTGAGAATATAATGAACCAGCTGGTGGCGGCTACGAGTGACAGCTTCTGTATTCTTGCCGACAGATAGATGACAATGCCGAATTCTACTGCCACAGCGATGAGGAGTGGGGCGATTCCGCCATAGAGCATCGCCATCATCGACTGTGATGTGCTGACGCCGTATGCCACGATGCCAGTTATGGCTAAAGCCATAGTCATCCACGTGTAAACCTTGCGCATGAGCATCGGAAAGGCGCGGGTTAGCTCCAGTTCACGGTTGCGATCGTCTGCAATTCTTGAATAATCGTTGATTTTCATAATTTAAATAATACTTTGTAGTTGTTTGTTCGTTATTTCAAATGTGTGGAGCCATAGCTCCCATTAGCTATAACTTGCAAAGCGTGTGCCAACTTTTTTAGACGGTGTTGGCTGACAGATTCGTTGCGATGAAAGGGGTAGATTGGGACAGTAGTGTCCTAAATACTCTTCAAAAAAGTGGAGGAGGAGAGTTTGGCGCAACCTTGCATGGGGCTTCCACAAAATCATTCTAAGGATACTATTATTTTTTTTCTTAAAAAATTGGTTGTTTTGAATTTGTTTAACATCTTTACTGTGTCATAATGTCAAACGTGTCGTTTCACAGTCTCATTGTCGCTCCTGCCTCAGCTCTTGTTGTGGGGAATGAGTGAAGTGGAGGAAAATGTAAACATTCATGATTATTGCTATCCACTAAAACGCTGATGGGTATAAATATTCCACCCAAAGTCCTCTATAATGGGACTTCGAGTTTGTTTTCTTAAAACTATGGCCTCATCTAATCAAACAGACTTGGTTCATGAGTTGCTTCTTTAGACTCTTGAATCATTTTTGCTCAATCTTTTTCAGGTTCATCAAGGAAAGTGTAGTAGCCCGCATCATATAAGCTGATTCTTACTATTGTAGTCAATTCTGAGAAACTCCGTGAGTGGTTAAAACGCTTCTGAATGACCATCAAAAGGAGATCGGCAATCAAGTTGTCCCAGATTTGTACCTTGATGGCATTGACACTCTCTTCGTAAAAGTATCTTTGGGATAATCTGCGAATTTCTAACTAAGTGTTTGTCGGTGTGATATGTTATTTATACCTTTATATTGGGAATTTCTGCTAATTCCCTACATAGATGTGTCAGCTATGTGTTTTTCAAAATACATTGAATTGTGATTGCGAGGAGAGTTTTTGTAGCTGCCCCGTTTCTCTCTAGTTTTGTTGTCCTTCCTTCAGTAAGCCACCTATATAATAAGGTGTTATTTCTCCTGTGGTTGATTTAAATCAATTTAGTCGCCTTGTCATGAAAAAAATGAAATAATTTCCCTAAAAAGTTTGGAGCGTATGATATTTTGTTATACCTTTGCACTCGCTTTCGCAATAAATTTTGCGTTTGCGCTTAAAAGTTGTTCTTTGAAAGATTTACA
>QWCE01001532.1_pt1 | contig 57989 bp, 49 predicted proteins | sample 1972531 | NCBI WGS metagenome assembly QWCE01 (sample SAMN09866716, study PRJNA288562) | Human gut metagenome isolate term4_stool, whole genome shotgun sequencing...
GCACAACGGCTACTCGGTGTTCACCGGCGTCGGCGAGCGCACCCGTGAGGGCAACGACCTCTACGGCGAAATGACCGAGAGCGGCGTCATCAACAAGACTGCGCTGGTCTACGGCCAGATGAACGAGCCCCCCGGAGCCCGTATGCGCGTGGCACTGTCCGGCCTGACCATGGCGGAGTACTTCCGCGACGTCAAGAATCAGGACGTGCTGCTCTTCATCGACAACATCTTCCGTTTCACGCAGGCCGGTTCGGAAGTTTCGGCTCTGCTGGGCCGTATGCCTTCCGCCGTCGGCTACCAGCCCACGCTGGCCACCGAGATGGGCGCTCTGCAGGAGCGCATCACCTCCACCCGCAAGGGCTCCATCACCTCGGTTCAGGCCGTCTACGTTCCCGCCGACGACCTGACCGACCCGGCTCCCGCCACCACCTTCACCCATCTGGATGCCACCACGGTCCTGAGCCGTGATATTGCCTCGCAGGGCATTTACCCGGCCGTGGATCCGCTGGATTCCACCAGCCGCATCCTCAGCCCCGAAGTCGTGGGTCAGGAGCATTACGAGGTCGCCCGCGCCGTCCAGAAGGTTCTGCAGCGCTATAAGGAGCTGCAGGACATCATCGCCATCATGGGCATGGACGAGCTGAGCGAGGAAGACAAGCGGACGGTCAGCCGCGCCCGCAAGGTGCAGCGCTTCCTGTCCCAGAGCTTCCATGTGGCAGAGCAGTTCACCGGTATGCCCGGCCAGTATGTGCCGCTGAAGGAGACGCTGCGCGGCTTCAAGATGATCCTCGACGGCGAGTGCGACGACCTGCCGGAGAGCGCCTTCCTGTTCGCGGGCACCATCGACGACGTGTTCGCCAAGGCGAAGAAGGGGTAAACCATGACGACCTTTCATCTGACGGTGGTCACACCGGACGGCTGCGCCTTTGACGGTCAGGCCGAGCGGGTGGTCTGCCGCGCCATCGACGGCGACCTTGCCATTCTGGCCAAGCACGGCGATTACTGCACCGCGCTGGGCATGGGCGAGGCGCACATCGTGGACGCGGAGGGAACCCGCCGCCGCGCCGCCTGTATGGGCGGGATGCTCACCGTGCTGGACGGCAACGTCCGGCTGGTCGCGACCACTTGGGAGTGGGCCGAGCAGATCGATCAGGCCCGCGCCGAAGCTTCGAAGAAGCGCGCGGAGGAGATCTTGGCCCAGAAGAACCTTGATAAGCGCGACTATGAGCTGGCACAGGCCCGCCTGAAACGCGCCCTCGTCCGCACCTCCATCCACCAGTAAACCCAAAAGCACCCCATCTGCGGCAGCCGCCGTGGGTGGGGTGCTTTTGCAAATGGTCGAATCTGGCCGAAAATCGCTGTTGCATCTGTACAGTTGTAACAAAACAAAGCAGCTTTTTATGGTTCTTTCCGAAAATTCGCTCGGAACTGTTTATTTTGTCCGCCAAAAATTATATAATAAGTAGTACCACATGGTGAATTAAAATGAGATCGGTCTGCGCTGCGGCCGTTTGTGTCTATTTGGAGGTTGCCTGAATATGTTTGTTACCGACTATACCAAGCACTTGCTTGATAATGTGAAGAAAATCCACTTCATCGGCTGCGGCGGCAGCGGCATGTACCCGCTGATCCAGATCCTGCATGCCAAGGGATACATCATCTCCGGCAGTGATGTGCTGGATGGCAGCATCATCCGCTACGAGCGGGAGATGGGCGTGAAGGTCTCGCTGGGCCATAGCGCCGACAACGTCATCGGCACCGACCTCGTGGTCTACTCTGCCGCCATCGCGAAGGACAACGTGGAGCTGAACGCCGCCGATTCCTACGGCATCCCCACCGTGGAGCGCAGCGTCCTGCTGGGCTATGTCAGCCGCCTGTACAAGGACAGCATCTGCGTCTCCGGCACCCACGGCAAGACGACCACCACGTCCATGATCACCACCGCGCTGGAGCTGGCGGGCCGCGACCCCTCTGCCGTCATCGGCGGCAAGCTGCCCCTCATCAACGGCTACGGCAAGGCCGGTAAGGGCGATGACATCGTCATCGAGGCCTGTGAGTATTCCGAGACCTTCCTCAAACTGACCCCCTACCTGTCCGTTGTGCTGAACATCGACAACGATCATCTGGACTACTACGGCAGCATGGGTGAGCTGAAATTCGCCTTCAAGCGCTTCGCCCTGATGACCCAGTTCATGATCTTCGCTAACGCCGACGACAAGAACACCATGGATGTCATGTACACGCTGGACCGCCGCGTCCGCACCTTTGGCATCGAGAACGACGGCGACTACCGCGCCATCAATGTGCAGGAGTACAAGCCCGGCTTCTTTGAGTTCGACCTCAAGGAGTGGGGCAAGGTCACCGGCCACATCCGCCTGTCCGTGCCCGGCCGCCACAACGTTTATAATGCGCTGGCCATGTGTGCCGTCTGCCGCTTTGTGGGCCTGACCGTGGAGCAGTGCGCCGAGGCTGCCCTGAACTTCAAGGGCGCGGGCCGCCGCTTTGAGCTCTACGGCGAGTGCAACGGTGCGGTGGTCGTGGACGACTACGCCCACCACCCCACCGAGATCCGCGCCACCCTCAACACCGCCCGCGAGATGGGCTACAAGCGCCTCATCGCCGTCCACCAGCCGTTTACATACAGCCGGACCAAGATGCTGTTCAACGACTTTGTGGACGTCTTCAAGATCCCCGATATCACGGTCATCACCCCCATCATGGGCAGCCGCGAGCCCAACGACCCCTCCATCACCAGCGCAAAGCTGGCCGCCCAGATCCCGAACTCGGTGCTGGTGGACAGCCTTGAAGCGGCGGCTCAGTGGGTCAAGGACAACGCCCGCGAAGGCGACCTCGTCATCACCCTCGGCTGCGGCGATATCTATAAAGCCAGCAAGATGATGGTGAAATAAAACAGCCAGACAAAAAGAAACCCCGCGTCAGCGGGGTTTCTTTTTGTCTGGGCGGTCACTTCCGCCGTTTCAGGATCTCATCGAGGATCGCGTCGGCGACGTCGGACTTGCTCATGAGGGGCAGCTCGCGGGAGCCGTCCGGGGTGATGAAGGTGACCACATTGGTGTCCACGCCGAAACCGGCACCGGCCACTTTCAGGTTGTTGGCGACCACCATGTCGAGGTTCTTCTTGGTCAGCTTGGCGGAGGAATTTTCCAGCATGTCGCGGGTCTCCATCGAGAAGCCACAGAGGAACTGTTTCGTTTTCTTCGGGCCGATGGTGCCAAGGATGTCGGCGGTGCGCTCCACGGGGATGGACAGGTCACCGTCCTTTTTCTTGATCTTGTCATCGGCCACGGTGGCGGGGCGGTAGTCGGCCACGGCGGCGGCCATCACGAGGACGTCCATGCCGTCAAAGCGGCTGGTCACGGCGTCGTACATGTCCTGCGCGGTGGTGATGGGCACATCCTCCACGAACTTGACCGGTGGCAGAGCCGTGGGGCCGTGGATGAGGGTGACGTCAGCCCCCCGCATGGCGGCGGCACGGGCCACGGCATAGCCCATCTTGCCGGTGGAGTGGTTGGTCAGGTAGCGCACAGGGTCCAGCGGCTCCTGCGTGGGCCCGGCGGTCACGGCGATGTGCAGCCCGGCAAGGTCCTTCGGGCGGGCGATGGCGTGGAGGATGTACTCCATGAGGACGTCCTCCTTCGGCAGACGGCCGCTGCCCACGTCTTTACAGGCCAGCACGCCGCTCTCGGAGGGGATGACGGTGAAGCCGTACTTCTCCAGCGTGGCGATGTTGTCCTGCGTGATGGGATTTTCCAGCATCCCGGTGTTCATGGCGGGGGAGACCAGCTTCGGGCACTTGGCCGCGAGGATGGTGGTGGTCAGCATGTCGTCGGCGATGCCGTGGGCCATCTTGGCGATGACATTGGCCGTGGCCGGGGCCACAAGGATGATGTCGGCCTTTTTCGCCAGCGAAATGTGGGTGACCTCGAACTTGAAATCGCGGTCGAAGGTGTCCACCATGCACTTGTGGCCGGTGAGGGTCTCAAATGTGATGGGCGTGATGAACTGGGTGGCGTTTTGGGTCATGATGACCTCCACATCGGCCCCCAGCTTGCGCAGTGCGCTGGCGACGTTCGCCATTTTATAGGCGGCGATGCCGCCGGTAACGCCCAACAGGACGCATTTTCCTTTCAGATCCATCCAAAAACCTCCCAAATCTTCGGTTTGCTCCCCCTAGTATAATGCAAAATTGCCGCCAGCACAATAAAATCTTTTTGGAGGCCTTGTAACCGGCGGGAAAATGCGGTAAAATAACCCTTGACTTACAGGAATAGACCTCTCAGTCGAGCCTACGGCTCGCCAGTCGTCCACCCTTTGTCGCTTACGCGACATCTCCCTCCGGCCGGAGGGAGCCTTTCCCGGTAGGGGAGGGGACAATACGAAGCATTGACGGAGAGGTTCAAACAGGAAAGGTTTCCTCAAATATGATCTTAGCCATTGATATAGGCAACACCACCGTCGCCCTCGGCGGCATCAAGGACGGACGTGTATGCTTTGTGGCCCACATGGATACGGTGCGCACCCGGACGGCGGCGGAATACCGCGCCGAGATGGAAAAGGTGTTTGCGCACCGCCGCCACCCCGAAAAGCCCATCCGGTTCGAGGGCGCTGTGCTGACCAGCGTGGTCCCCTCCATCACCGGGGCGCTGGCCGAGTGCGCCCGTTATTACACCGGCAAAAAGCCGGTCATCGTTTCGCCGGAGATCCGAACCGGCCTGACCATGGGCGTGCCCAACCCCGCCGCCGTCGGCAAGGACCGCCTTGTGGATGCGGCCTACGCGGCGGCCAAGTTCCCGCTGCCGGTCATCACGGTGGACCTCGGCACGGCCACCACCTTCAACGTTGTGGACGAGAACCGGGTGTTCCGGGGCGGCGTCATCTGCCCCGGCCTGTCCACCGGGCTGCGGGCGCTGGGAGAGCGCTGCGCCCAGCTGCCGCAGGTGCATTTGGCCTCCCCGAAAAACGCCATCGGCACCAACACCGAGAGCTGTATGCTCTCCGGCTCGGTGCTGGGCACCGCTGTCCTGCTGGACGGCATCGCCCAGCGGATCGAAGAGGAGCTGGGCCGCCCGGCGACCTTGGTCGTCACCGGCGGGCTTGCAAAATACGTCACGCCCCTGTGCCGCCATCCGCTGACCTATGACCCGGAGCTGCTGCTCAAGGGTCTGGCGCTGCTGTACCAGATGAATGCACCGCAGCACCACGCCGGAGGCGGCAAAAAGCGGAACCAGAACTTCCACCGCGCCCGCCGCCCGCATCCCCAGCGCCGGGACCGCCGCGAAGAGGGAGCCAAGGCCGGCTGACGAACAACAGGATAGGGAGAAAAGAATGAAATTAGGAATTCTGGGCACGGGCATGATCGTGCGGGAATTTTTGCCGTGGCTGGCGGGGGAGGACTCGCCGTTCACGGTACAGGCCCTTTGCAGCACCCAGCGCAGTGCGTCCGCGGCCGCCGAGCTGTGTGAGCAGTACCATATCCCGCAGCACACCACCAATTACTTTGAGCTGCTGCAGTGGGTCGATGTGGTCTATCTGGCTGTGCCGAACAACCAGCACGCCCGCTACGCCAAGGTGGCCCTTGAGGCGGGCAAGCACGTCATTGTGGAAAAGCCGATGGCCGTGAACGCCTTACAGGCCGAGGAGCTGGCCAATCTGGCCCGGCGGAAAAAGGTCTTTCTGTTCGAAGCCATGACCACCCAATACCTTGAAAATTACAACAAGATCCGGGAGCTGCTGCCCCGCATCGGCACGGTGAAGCTGGTGCAGTGCAACTTCAGCCAGTATTCCAGCCGGTACGACGCATTCTGCGCCGGGGAGACCCCCACTTCCTTTGACCCGGCCCGCGCGGGCGGCGCACTGATGGACCTGAACGTGTACAACATCAGCTACGTGGTGGGCCTGTTCGGGGAGCCGAATCAGGTGCACTACACCGCCAACATCGAGCGCGGCATCGACACCAGCGGCATCCTGACCATGGATTACAACAGCTTCCGGGCCGTCTGCATGGCGGCTAAGGACTGCGGTGCTCCCGCCCGGTACGTCATCCAAGGCACGAAGGGCTATATTTTGCAGAAATCCACCGCCAACTGGTGCGGCGGCGTCACCTTCCATCCGAACGAGGGGCGGGAGGAGCATTTCAACCTCAACGGCGGCAAGCCCCGTCAGGCGGCAGAGTTCCACGCCTTTGCCCGCGCCATTGCGGGCGGCGATCAGGAGCTGTGCAGCCGGATGCTGGACACGTCGGTGGCGGTCAGCAAGGTGCTGACGGTGGCCCGGCGGTCGGCAGGACTGAAATTTTGACATCTACGTTCGGAGTATGCCCTGACAAGCGTTTCCCAACGTTCGCATAAAAAGAAAAATATCCCGCACAGAGCGGGCAGGTTTGCGCCGTATCCGACGCTAAGGGCGGAACGGCAGCAGGAGGAAAAACTGAATTATGAAAAACAACGATCTTCGTACTCTCACCCGGCTGGCACTGCTGGTCGCCATCGAGCTGGTCATGAAGGCCATCGGTCTGGGCAGCGTGCCCATGGGCCCGCTTTACATGAGCTTTTTGACCCTTCCCATCGCCGTGGGCGCGATCACCATGGGCCCGGCAGCGGGTGCCGTTCTGGGCGGCGTGTTCGGCGCGGTGAGCTTCTATGACGCCGTCACCGGCGCTTCGGCCATGACCGGCGCGCTGTTTCAGGTCAGCCCCATCAACACCTTCATCCTCTGCGTGGGGATGCGCGTGCTGATGGGCCTGTGTGTCGGCCTGATCTTCAGCGGCCTGAAAAAGTTCGATAAGCCCGGTACGTGGAGCTACATCCTCAGCGCCATGTGTGCCCCGGCCCTGAACACTCTGTTCTTCATGGGCTACATCGTGCTGGCCTTCTACCATTGCGACTATGTCCAGAACCTCGTGTCCGTCAAGGGCGCGGCCAACCCCCTCATGTTCGTCGTCCTGCTGGTCGGCGTGCAGGGTGTGGCCGAGTTCCTCGTCTCCGGCATTCTGGGCGGCATCGTCGCCCGTGCGGTGCACAAGTTCCTGAAGTAACCGCCGCGCGCAACGTCAGGGCAGCGCGTCCGGTTCCCGAATAAAAAGCAAAGACCAGAACCTCCTGCCGGTGCGGCGGGGCGGTTCTGGTCTTTTTTACGGTAATATAGGGGAAAATCAGCCGGGCGCTTACGCCTCGGCGATGGCCTCGATCTCGCACAGGACGCCCTTGGGCAGGTCCTTGACGGCCACGCAGCTGCGGGCGGGCTTGGAGGTGAAGAACTTGGCGTAGACCTCGTTGAAGGCCGCAAAATCCGCGATGTCGGCGAGGAAGCAGGTGGTCTTGACCACCTTTTCAAAGCTGCTGCCGCCCGCTTCGAGGATGGCACCCACGTTCTTGCAGCTCTGCTGGGCCTGAGCGGCGATGCCGGCAGGGATCGTGCCGTCGGCGGGGTTCACCGGGATCTGGCCGGAAGTATAGACGAAACCGTTGGTGACGAAGCCCTGCGAATAGGGGCCGATGGCACCGGGGGCTTTTTCCGTAGCGATGACGTTCATAAGAAGACCTTCTTTCGTTCATAATAGAGATGCTGAGGAAAGTCTACACCCGGCGGGCGGGGCTGTCAATCTTCGCCCGCATTTTTTCCTCTGCCGCCTTTACAATTCGGGCAAAAGGCGGTATTCTTTATCTATTCTGAATGTACCCCACGACTGTTTCAGGAGGGACCCCATGGATATCCGCCAGCTGCATTATTTTCTGGTTTTGTGCGAGGAAATGAACTACACCCGCGCGGCCCAGCGGCTGTTTTTGTCGCGCCAAGCGCTGCGGCAGAGCATCACCGCACTGGAGGCCGAACTCTGCGGGCCGCTGTTCGTCAGCGCCCACCACAAGCTCTCGCTCACCGAGCGGGGGCTGAGCTTACAGCGCCATGCGGCCCCGGTGGTGGAACAGTTCCAGCAGATGCAGGCGGCCCTCCACGCTGAGATCCAGTCGGCCCAGCCGGTGCGGATCGGCATCAGCGTCTCGCTGGTGCCGGATTACCTGCCGGGGCTGGAAACGCAGTTGGACAAGTTCCGCCAGCAGTACCCCCATATCGAGATGCGGTTCCGGCTGCTGGACAACGACGCCGTGGCCGACGGCGTGGAGCAGGGGGAGCTGGATGCGGGCCTTGTGATGGACCTCGGCTGTGTGGCCCCGGTGCTGGCCCGCACCACCCTGCGGGCGGACCCGGCCTGTCTGCTGGTGCCGCGGGGGCATCCCTTCTGGGAAAAGGAGCGGGTGCCGCTGGCGGCGCTGCGGGGGCAGCGGGTTCTGCTGCCCAGTCTGCGGCAGGACCTCTTTGCGCCGCTGTGGGATGCGTGCGCCAAGGCGGGCTTTGCCCCCGACGCCGAGATCGGCCCCAGCTTCTATCAGGCGTACTATCTGGTGCAGGAGCAGCTATGCACCTGCCTGACCCGCTACGAGCCGGGGGCCCGGCGGGAGCTGGACCGGGTGCGGGACGTTCTTATTGAGGATATGCCGCCGCTCTGCGTTTCCATGGTGCAGCGGCGGGATCACAATTCCGCCTACCTCGACCTGCTGCGCGGCTACCTGATGGAGGTGCTGGGGGGCGCGGCGGCGCTGCCGCCCCGGCGGGGCCGGCCGGCCAAGCCGTTTTACAATATGCCCGTGCTTTCCAGCACGGCGGTGGAAAAGCCGGTGCCCCACCCCGCGCCGGGCACCCAGCTGCCCTTTGCGGGCGGCAATAACTTCCGGGAGCTGGGCGGCTACGAAGCCGACGAGGGCAAGCATGTCCGCTGGGGGCAGATCTATCGCGGCATCCCCACCGGTCTGTTGACGAGCGACGCAGACCGGAAACTGCTGGATTCCCTTGGGCTGCGGCTCATCCTCGATCTGCGCAGCGAGCAGGAGGCCGAGAAGATGCCGGACTATGTGCCGGACGGTGCACGGCTGGTTCGCATCTGCGGGCTTTGCCTTGACGGCGGCAAAGAGGTGGACTTCTCACCGGAGGATCGGGAAAAGCTGCTGGAGGGCAAGCCCGATGAGGGCCGCCGGATGGCCGACGCCATGTACAAGCAGATGCTCTTCGGAAATAAGGCGTACAAGGAGCTGTTCCGGGCGCTGGAAGCGGGCGAGACGCCGGTGCTCTTCCATTGCTCCGGCGGCAAAGACCGCACCGGCGTGGCGGCCATGCTGATTTTGCTGGCGCTGGGCGCTTCGGACGAGACGATCTACGCCGATTTCGTCCAAACGAACGAGTGCCGCCGCCCGGAGCTGGAAAAGATCTGGGCCGAGCACGCCGAGGAGATCGCCGCCCGGCCGGAGCAGAAGAAGTTCTATCAGGGCATCGCGGGCGTCCACCCCGAATCGGTGGAACTGGTGCTCTCCACCATCCGCAGCCGCTGCGGCAGCGTCGAAGCCTACCTTGAAGCCGAATACGGCCTGACCCCCGCCCGCCTGATGAGATTGAGAAGAATGTATCTGGAGTAAAAGCGGAAAAACTCCCTCAGTTACGGCTTGGCCGTGCCAGCTCCCTCTGGGAGGGAGCCTTGGCGCAGCGGAAAGCTGTGTCGGAGGGAGTTTAATTTGTAAAATATCTTGACATTGATTCAAATGTTTCGTAATATAAGAGGTAGTATGGATTCCATGACGCTGCGTGCAGGGGATATCCGCAACCAAAGTTCAATGGGGCTTCATCTGCCCGTTTTTATAACAAAACCTTCGAAATAACAGGACTGTACCGAAAAGCAGCCTCGGCCTTGGGCCGTGGTGTCTCGTTTTTGCGGCCTGTTTTGTATTGCGAGCTTGATTTTTGTATTGTTGACCCACGCCTTGCCCGGCAGCGTCTCCAGCATGAGTTGAATTTTGAAACTTTAACTTTGAGGAGAGTGAACACAATGCCCACGATCGGATGGATCGTGGTCGTGATCGTCGCAATTGCTGCTGGCATCGGCGGGGGTTATTTTATTGGTTACAACAACCGTAAAAAGACCGCTGAGGCTCAGATCGGCAGCGCCGAAGCCGAGGCGACCCGGCTGGTGAACGAAGCGATCAAGACCGCAGACCAAAAACGCAAAGAAGCCGTTCTGGAGGCCAAGGACGAAGCCTTCCGCCTGAAAGCGGAAGTGGACGCCCAGAAGGCCGAAGCCGACAAGGAGATCAAGCAGCGCCGCGCTGAGATCACCCGGCAGGAGAACCGCATCGACCAGAAAGAGACCGCCCTCGACCGCAAGACCGAGGCGCTGGAAAAACGCGAAGAAGAGCTCAAGAAAAAGAAGGAAGAAGCCGAAGCCCATCTGGCCGAGGTGGACGCCATCCGCGCCAAGGAGATGGAGCGCCTTGAGACACTGGCCGGCCTGAGTCAGGAAGACGCCCGCGAAGTGCTGCTGCACAAGGTGGACGAGGAGCTGACCCATGAAAAGGCCGTCCGTGTGGCTGCCTATGAGACCGACCTGAAGGAGAACTGCGACAATCTGGCCCGGAACCTGATCGGTCAGGCCATTGCCCGCTGCGCTGCCGACCATTGCAGCGAGACCACCGTCAGCGTCGTGCCGCTGCCCAGCGACGAGATGAAGGGCCGCATCATCGGTCGTGAGGGCCGCAACATCCGCGCCCTTGAGACCGCCACCGGTGTGGACCTCATCATTGATGACACCCCGGAGGCCATCACCCTGTCCTCCTTCGACCAGACCCGCCGCGAGGTGGCCCGCATGACGCTGGAGCGCCTGATCGGCGACGGCCGCATCCACCCCGCCCGCATCGAGGAGACGGTGGAGAAGTGCCGCCACGACCTCGAACTGCAGATGAAGCGGGAGGGCGAGAAGGCCGTTATGGAGCTGGGCATCCACGGTCTGCATCCCGACCTGATCAAGCTGATCGGCCGTTTGAAGTACCGCACCAGCTTTGGCCAGAACGCGCTGACGCACAGCATGGAAGTGGCTTGGCTGGCCGGTCTGCTGGCGGGCGAGATGGGCGTGAACGTCACGCTGGCCCGTCGTGCCGGTCTGCTGCATGACATCGGCAAGGCCCTTGACCATGAGATCGAGGGCAGCCATGTCCAGATCGGTGTGGACATCTGCCGCAAGTACAAGGAGAACACCCAGATCATCCACGCCATCGAGGCCCACCACGGCGACGTGGAACCCAAGACCCCGCTGGCCTTCATCATTCAGGCTTGTGACGCCATCAGCGCCGCACGCCCCGGTGCCCGCCGCGAGAATGTCGAGAGCTACGTTAAGCGTCTGGAAAATCTGGAGGAGATCTCTTCCAGCTTCGAGGGCGTGGAACAGGCCTTTGCCGTTCAGGCTGGCCGTGAAGTGCGCATCATGGTCAAGCCCGACGTTATCAGCGACGATCAGGTCATCCTGCTGGCCCGCCAGATCGCGAAGAAGATCGAGGACACGCTGGATTATCCCGGCCAGATCAAGGTCAATGTCATCCGCGAGAGCCGCGCCGTCGATTACGCAAAATAAGCAGAACATTTTTGGGAGTCCGCTGCCTTTGGCAGCGGACTCCTTTTTTGCGCGTTTTTTCAAAAACTGTCCGTGACACAAGAACGATTATACAATGAAACCCAAGCGAAGAGTACAATTTGTTCACAAAAAGTAAAGTGGATGGAACACTTTATAAAAGAAAGAAAAACGTGCGAAATGATCGGTTAAAAAGAATAAATCATACTCTTTCAACCAGAACTGTTTACAAGTGAAATGTGCTCATGGGTAAAACTTGTACAAAAAATAAGCGCTTTCTTCGGCAAAGTGTTGGACAAACCGCAGAAATGTGCTTTTGCGGGAGACAAATTTTGAAAAAAGGCTTTTCTTTCGCAAAAGACCGATGTATAATGCGGCCAAGGCACAAGGGAGTGCAAAGTTCCAGAGGGGGAACGGAGACCCTTGTGTATTTTCAGAACGCGCCGCTTTAGCAGGGCATAGCCCTGAAGCGGTCAAGAGAGGGGAAAAAATAGATATGAAATTCGATCGTCGTATTTCGCGCCGCAGCTTCCTGTCTGCTGCGGGTGTCACCACGGCTGCACTGGCTCTGACAGCTTGCGGCGGCTCTTCCAGCTCCGTGGCAGCTTCTTCCGCTGCCGGTTCTACGGCGTCCTCTGCAGCTGGCACTGCACAGGGCGGCACCCTGAACATCATGCTGGAGACCGAGGTTCAGTCCCTCGACCCGCAGGTGGCCACCGACGGCACCTCCTTCGAGGTCATTGCGGACTACACCGACGGCCTGATGCAGATGGACGCCGACGGCGCAGCCATCCCGGCGCTGGCGGAGACCTACGACATCAGCGAGGACGGCAAGACGTATACCTTCCACCTGCGCGATGCCAAGTGGTCCAACGGGGATGCTGTGACCGCCGCTGACTTCGTCTTCGGCTGGCATCGTGCGGTTGACCCCGCTACTGCTTCCGAGTATTCCTACATGCTGTCCGATATCGGTCAGATCGTCAACGCCGCAGAGATCATTGCCGGCGAGAAGCCCGTCACCGATCTGGGCGTGAGCGCAGTGGACGATAAGACGCTGGAAGTCCAGCTGAACGTTCCCGTCAGCTACTTCCTGAGCCTGATGTACTTCCCCACCTTCTACCCCGTGAACGAGGCGTTCTACAACAGCTGCGCAGACACCTTCGGCACCAGCCCCGACACCGTGCTTTCCAACGGTGCCTTCAAGTTGACCGATTACCAGCCCGCTGCTACCGCCTTCACGCTGGAAAAGAACCCCGACTACTACGACGCCGACAAGATCGCGCTGGACAGTCTGGCCTATCAGGTCATCAAGGACAGCCAGCAGGCTCTGATGAGCTATCAGACCGGCGCACTGGATATGACCCTGCTGAACGGTGAACAGGTCGATCAGGTCAAGGACGACCCCGAATTCACCAGCGTGGGTGCCGGTTACCTGTGGTACCTCAGCCCCAACATGGCGGGTGTGCCCGAACTGGCCAACGAGAACCTGCGCAAGGCCATCACCTTCGCGCTGGATCGTGATTCCATCACGGACGATGTCCTGAAGGACGGCTCCGCTCCCTGCTACACCGCCGTTCCTCCGCAGTTCGCTACCGGCCCTGACGGCAGCGACTTCAGCGCCGACCAGACCAAGTTCGCCGATTTCTGCGCCTACGACGCCGACAAGGCCAAGGAGTACTACGAACAGGCCAAGAGCGAGCTGGGCAAGGACTCCTTCACCTTCGATATGGTCGTTGACGCCGACGATGCACCCCAGAAGGTCGCACAGGTCGTCAAGGAGCAGCTGGAGACCACGCTGGAGGGCTTTACCCTGAACCTGACCGTCGAGCCCAAGAAGCAGCGCGTGCAGGATATGCAGGACGGCAACTTTGAGATCGGCCTGACCCGCTGGGGTCCCGACTACGCCGACCCCATGACCTACCTCGGTATGTGGGTCACCGGCAACTCCAACAACTATGGTCTGTGGAGCGACGCCGACTATGACGCCGTCATCAACGAGTGCACCACCGGTGACCTGTGCACCGACCCCGAAGGCCGCTGGGCAGCCCTGTATGAGGCCGAGCAGATCGTCCTCGAACAGGCCGTCATCTTCCCGCTGTACGGCCAGTGCAACGCCGAGATGATCTCCTCTGCCGTCAAGGGTGTCGAGCATCACCCCTGCGCTCTGAACCGTGTGTACAAGAACACCACCAAGAGCGAGTAAACAACTGAATCGCTGAATAAGGCCGCACAGTGGCCCGCAAAAGCCACTGTGCGCCTTTTTGGCATTGTACCTGTCCGCGGCAGATGAACGACTGACCGCGAAAATACACCCGGACAAAGGGGGTCCACCCGACGTGAAAAAATATACGCTCAAGCGAATCCTGACCTCGCTGTTCACTTTGCTGGCCATTCTGCTGGTCCTGTTCATCCTGATGCAGCTGATGCCCGGTTCGCCCTTCAACGATGAAAAGCTGACGGCTGATATGCGCGCGGCCCTGTACGCAAAGTACGGCCTCGACCAGCCCATCTACATCCAATTCTTCCGCTATGTGGGCAATATGCTTCGCGGCGATTTCGGCGTCAGTTACAATATCTCCAAGAATACGCCCATCTCCCAGCTCATCCAGTCCCGTCTGCCCATCTCCATCCAGATCGGCGGCATGGCGGTCATGCTGGGTGCCGTGGTGGGCCTTGTGCTGGGCATCATTGCCGCCCTCAAGCGGGACACTGTCTTTGACACCATCGCCACCATCATCTCGGTCATCGGCGTGTCGGTGCCGTCCTACGTCTTTGCGCTGGCGCTGAGCTACACCTTCGGCTTCAAGCTCCGCTGGTTCCCGATGCTCTTCTCCGCGAAGGACATCTTCGGGTCCAGCGTATTGCCCAGCGTGTCGCTGTCCATGTTCACCATGGCGTCTATCGCCCGCTTCACCCGCAGCGAGATGATCGAAGTCCTCGACTCCGATTATATGCTGCTGGCCGAGAGCAAGGGCATCTCCGGCCCGGCGCTGATCTTCCGCCACGCCCTGCGCAACGCCCTCATCCCCATCATCACGGTGCTGGCACCGCTGATCGTGGATCTGATGACCGGCTCGCTGGTGGTGGAGAAGATCTTCGCCATCCCCGGTGTGGGCAGCCTACTGGTGACGGCCATCCAGTCCAACGACTACAATGTGGTCATCGGCCTGAGCTTCATCTACAGCGCTATGTACATTGGCATCATGCTGGTCGTTGACCTGCTGTACGGCGTCATCGATCCGCGCATCCGTTTGGCAAAGGGGGACGACTAAATGGCAGCAAAAGCGATCCGCGTGGGCGAGGCGGCCTCCCCGAACGAAACCTTCACCGCCGCCGATTTCGAGCTCAAGCACAACGAGGCCGAGATCGCGGTGGATACTAACTTTGCAGCCCAGAGCTTCTGGAAGGATGCGCTCATCCGCTTCTTCCATAAAAAGAGCGCGGTGCTGGGCCTCGTGCTCATCGTCTTCATCGTGCTGCTGGCCGTCTTCGGCCCCGGCATGAACAGCTACACCTACTCCGGCCAAGACCTGAGCCAGAAGAACTTTGCGCCCCGTGTGCCCGGCATTGAGCAGTTCGGCATTCTGGACGGCAGCGAGAAGATGAGCACCACCACCGGCACCAAGGTGACCAACGCTTATCAGGAAAAGGAGAAACTGGACGTCTACTACTGGTTCGGCAGCGACCTCTACGGCCGCGACATCTGGACCCGTACATGGGAGGGCGCCCGCGTTTCCCTCATCATCGCCGTGGCCGCCGCCGTCATCGATATGGTCATCGGCATGAGCTATGGCCTGATCTCCGGCTACTTCGGCGGCAAGGTCGATATGGTGATGCAGCGCTTTTTGGAAGTGGCCAACGGCATCCCCCGTCTGGTCATCGTCACACTGCTGCTGCTGGTGCTGCAGCCCGGCATGGTGACCATCATCTTCGCTTTGATGCTGACCGAGTGGGTGGGCATGAGCCGCATCGCCCGCGCCGAGATGCTCAAGCTGAAGGATCAGGAATTTGTTCTGGCGTCCCGCACGCTGGGCGCGGGCAGCTTCTTCATCATTTTCAAGGAAGTGTTGCCCAACATCATCGGACCCATCATCACGCAGGTCATGTTCAGCATCCCCACCGCCATCTTCACCGAGGCCTTCCTTTCGTTCGTCGGTCTGGGCATCCCGGTGCCGCAGTGCTCGCTGGGTTCGCTGATCAGTGAGCTGTACAACAGCTTTACCACCCATCCGTACCAGATCATCCCGCCCATCGTGGTCATGAGTCTGCTGATGCTCAGCTTCAACCTCGTGGCCGACGGTCTGCGCGAGGCGCTGGACCCCAAGATGAAGAGTATGTAAGGAGGAACACCTCATGCCTGAGAATACAAAAGAACAGGTCTTGTCGGTGCGAGACCTTGATATCACCTTTAAGACCACTGCGGGCCCGGTCCACGCCATCCGCGGCGTGAACATCGACCTGTACAAGGGCGAGACGGTGGCGCTGGTGGGCGAGTCCGGCTCCGGCAAGTCGGTCACCATGAAGGCCGCCATGGGCATTCTGGCCAAGAATGCCACCGTCAACAGCGGCTCCATCCAGTTCAGCTACCACCACGCCGACGGCAGCCCGGAGACTGTGGATCTGCTGCAAAAGGATAAAAAGTGGATCCGCCGCCACATCAACGGCAAGCGGATCGCCATGGTCTTCCAAGACCCCATGACCAGCCTCGACCCGACCATGACCATCGGCAAGCAGATCATGGAAGGAATGCTCTGGCACTTTAAGATGCCAAAAGCCGAAGCCTACAAAAAGGCGCTGGAGCTGCTGGAGGAGGTCGGCATCACCGACGCCGAAAAGCGGATGAAGAACTACCCCCACCAGCTGTCCGGCGGTATGCGGCAGCGTGTGGTCATCGCCATCGCCCTTTCCTGCGACCCCGACCTGCTCATCTGCGATGAGCCTACCACCGCGCTGGATGTCACCATCCAAGCCAAGATTCTGGAGCTGATCCGCAGCATCCAGAAAGAGCGCGGCATTTCGGTCATCTACATCACCCACGACCTCGGTGTTGTGGCCAAGGTGGCCGATTACGTGGATGTCATGTACGCGGGCAAGATCGTGGAGACCGGCACCATCGATGAAATTTTCTACGACCCCAAGCACCCCTACACGTGGGGTCTGCTGTCGGCCATGCCCGACCTCGATACCGCCGACGACCGCCTGTACACCATCCCCGGTTCGCCGCCGAACCTGCTGCATGAGAAGCCCGGCGATGCCTTTGCGCCCCGCAACCGCTTCGCGCTGAACATCGACGACAAGGTTGAGCCTCCCATGTTCAAGCTCAGCGATACCCACTACGCGGCCACATGGCTGTTGGACCCCCGCGCACCCAAGGTGGAGATGCCGCCGGAACTCAAGGAGCGGATCGCCCGGATGCGCACGGAAGCAAAAAAGATTGAGGAGGCGGAATAAATGGCAGAGCATACAACGGCCCCGCTGCTGAAGGTCGAGGGGCTGAAGCAGTATTTCCGCGTCAACAAGAACTTCACGGTCAAGGCCGTGGACGACGTCAGCTTTGAAATTTACCCCGGCGAGACCTACGGTCTGGTGGGCGAGTCCGGTTCGGGCAAGTCCACCATCGGCCGCAGCATCATCCGCCTGTACGACCCCACTGCGGGCAAGATCACCTTCGACGGGCAGGACATCAGCGGGCACCTATCCCACACCCAGAACAGCACCCTGCGCACCCAGATGCAGATGATCTTCCAAGACCCGATGGCCTCTTTGAACCCCCGCAAAAAGGTGGAGGACATCATCGGCGAAGGGCTGGACATCCACCACATGTACAAAACGCAGGGCGAGCGCCGCGAAAAGGTGGAGAAGATCCTCGCGAAGGTCGGCCTTGCGCCGGAGCACGCCGAGCGCTACCCCCACCAGTTCTCCGGCGGCCAGCGCCAGCGCGTCGGCATTGCCCGCGCCCTCATCATGAACCCGAAGCTCATCATCGCCGACGAGTGCATCTCGGCGCTGGACGTGTCCATTCAGGCACAGGTGGTCAACCTGATGAAGGACATCCAGCAGGAGACCGGCACGGCCTACCTGTTCATTGCCCACGACCTGTCCATGGTCAAGTACATCTCGGACCGCATCGGCGTGCTCCATCTGGGGCACCTGCTGGAGACCGGCACCACCGAGGAGATCTTCGAGCATCCTATCCACCCCTACACCCGGAGTCTGCTGTCGGCCATCCCTCTGCCGAACCCGGTGGTGGAAAAGCGCCGCGTGGCCGAGACCTACGACTACGCCACCTCCGGCATCGACTACACCAAGGGCACCAGCCACCATGTCGAGGGCAGCCATTACGTCAAGTGCACTGACGACGAGTTTGCCCAGTGGTGCAAATAAGCATAGAGTATAAAATGAGCCCCTCTCCGCGCAAAAACGGAAAGGGGCTTTGTGCTGTCAAGTCCGGCACAGCAAGGCAGGACTTCCGAGGCGACAATGCAAAGTTGTGCTATTGCAGCCCCATAATAAAGAGTACCAATGCCATGATCGTCAGAACAGTCCAGCCGATATATCTTCCTGCAATTTCCCAATCAGACGGCTCTGCATGGTCGACAGTGCGGATCCGAAATGCCAAACTCCAATGGAACAGCTCATCTGAAAACAAAATAGAAATTGTATTGAGAGCGCAGATAAACACAGCCCCAAACCATGCAAACCATTCGCCCTTATGTGTCAGCTCGGGAGCGTTCATCAGTTCCAGTATAGTAGCTGCAGATGGCTCCACGGAATCAATTACGTCCCCGTTTTCATCCCTCTCGATCCCATCACTGGTTACATAAGAAAATCCAAAGTTATCTAAGGTTCCGTCCTCATTGTATAGCCAATATGAATCCCCTGTCTCCCAAACACCCCCACGAAACAAAATATCTTCTCCTTGACGAAGCTCCATACCGGTCATATATTCTGCCATTTCTTCGTTCCTCGGAATAGCTGTAGGATCTTCTTTTGCTGTATAAGGGCCATAGGTTTTATCGCCATACTGAAATACAACGGTCTTATCCTTCGACACCGTAAAATGTGCCTGTTTCCCTTGGATTTTACCGGAATACACCGTACTGCCATCTTCTTGACTTGGGACAAGAATTGTGTTCTTATATTCAAATCCAACTTGTGAGATTGTCATGGGATAAATCACCGCAAATACCAGTGCCATAGCAATCATAAATATTAGGACACCCTTTTGATAGCGATTCAAACTTTTGATTTTTTCCATAGTCTCATCTCCCATTCAAATTCTTATTTGTTGAACTAAGCCGAGTATACCATACGCGGTTAAAAATAGCAAAAGGCAGGATACCATCGCCATGATGATACCCTGCCTTTGGTCATTATTGTTCGGGTTCGACGCTCTGACGGGTGTCGGTTGGAAAGGTGCTCCGGCAGGTGCATCTTTCTTGGTAGACATTCCTAGGGGTCTAGGAACCGCGCACGAATCAAAGCCCCACTGGGGCTTTGATTGCCTTCGCTGCGCTTCGGCACGTGCTTTTCGAGTCCTGTACCGCCACTAACAAAAAATCCCCAGACGAATGTCTGAGGATTTTTGTGGTGGACGGTACAGGACTCGAACCTGTGACCTCCTGCACGTCAAGCAGATGCTCTACCAGCTGAGCTAACCGTCCATATTCTGTTTGTGCCGCAATCGGCTTGATTATGTTACCATACTCTGCGGCAAAAAGCAAGCATTTTTTGAAATTTTTTGAAAACTTTTTTGGCGGCAGCGGGGAGAAAAGCGGATTTTGGCCGCAGGGCGCGGGATTTTGTCAACTGCGAGCAGGGTTCTCCGTTGCTCTGGGGGACAGATTGTGGTATAATACATTGATTATAATAGGAAAGGTATCGCAGAATGAGAGTTTTGGGCATCGACCCCGGTTATGCCATCGTGGGATGGGGCGTTTTGGACTATGCGGGAAACCGGTTCACACCGGTGGATTTCGGCGCGGTCTGCACCGACGCGGGGGTGCCGTTCGAGCGGCGGCTCGACGAGGTGTACACCGGCGTCAAGGAAGTCATCCAGCGGACCAAGCCGGAGGTGCTGGCCATCGAGAAACTGTTCTACCAGCACAACCAGACCACCGTCATCGGCGTGGCCGAGGCGCGCGGTGTCATTTTGCTGGCGGCGGCACAGGCGGGGCTGCCCATCTACGAATACACCCCCATGCAGGTGAAACAGGCCGTGACCGGCTACGGCAAGGCCGTGAAGAAGCAGGTGCAGGAGATGACCCGCATCCTGCTGCATCTGCCCGCCGTCCCTAAACCCGACGACACCGCCGACGCGCTGGCCATGGCCATCACGTTCTGCCACACCAACGGCAACCAGCTCAACCGCTTCCGCCGTCAGGTTGTGGGGCCGATCTAAATAAGCTCCCCCTTTGGGAAAGACTCCCTCCGGCCGGAGGGAGATGTCGCGTAAGCGACAAAGGGTGGACGACTGGCGAGCCGAAGGCGAGACGGAGAGGTTTCTATGATCTACTGTTTAACTGGAAAAATCATCAAAAAGACCCTGAACGCCGTGGTGCTCAGCTGCGGCGGGGTGGGCTATTACGCCCAGTGCCCGGCCAGCGTGGCCGGTGCGCTGCCCGGCGTGGGGAAGGAAGCAACCCTCTACACCGTGATGAGCGTGACCGAAAACGACGTCAGCCTGTACGGTTTTGCGACGGAAGAGCAGCAAGCGTGTTTTGAGATGCTGACGGCAGTTTCGGGCGTGGGGCCGAAGGTGGGCCTTGCGATCCTGAGCGTCATGGAGCCGGACCGGGTGGCGCTGGCCATCTCGGCGGGGGATCACAAGGCGTTCAAGGCGGCCTCCGGTGTGGGGCCGAAACTGGCCCAGCGCATCGTGCTGGAGCTGAAGGACAAGGTCGCCAAGGGCTTTGTGGAGGGCATCAACTTGGAGGATGTGGCCGGTGCCGCATCGGATGCCCCCGCCGCGCAGGGGGCCGGACAGGCCATTGCAGCCCTCGTCTCGCTGGGCTACAGCCAAAGCGAGGCTGCGCTGGCCGTTTCGAAAATCGACAACACCCTTCCGGTGGAAGAGATCATCAAGCTGGCCCTGCGGGGCATGGCGGGCAGGAGGTAATCCATGCAGGACGAAACCGCGCTCTATGGCGCAAAAATGATGCAGCCGGGCCTGACAACGGCCGACAACGAGGAAAACAGCCTCCGCCCGCAGCATTTGGAAGACTACATCGGGCAGGAAAAGGTCAAGCAGAACCTGAAGATCTACTTGGAAGCGGCCAAGCGCCGCGGCGAGCCCATGGACCACATCCTGCTCTACGGCCCGCCGGGCCTTGGCAAAACGACGCTGGCGGGCATCATCGCCAACGAGATGGGAGTCCAGATTCGCATCACCAGCGGCCCCGCCATCGAGAAGCCCGGCGACCTTGCCGCCCTGCTGACCAATCTGCAGGAGGGCGATGTGCTCTTCATCGACGAGATCCACCGCCTGTCCCGGCAGGTGGAAGAGGTGCTCTACCCGGCGCTGGAAGACTACGCGCTGGACATCATGATCGGCAAGGGCCCCAGCGCCCAAAGCATCCGCATCAACCTGCCGCGCTTCACCCTCGTGGGTGCCACCACCCGCGCGGGCCAGATCACCGGCCCCCTGCGCGACCGCTTCGGCGTGCTGCTCAAGCTGGAACTCTACAGCCCCGATGAGCTGTCCCGCATCATCCAGCGGTCGGCGGGCATCCTCGATCAGCCCATTACCCCGGAGGGCGCTTACGAGCTGGCCAAGTGCAGCCGCGGCACCCCCCGCGTGGCGAACCGCTTCCTCAAGCGGGTGCGCGATTTTGCCACCGTGCTGGGCGACGGCGTCATCGACCGGGACGTTTCCCTGATGAGCCTGAAGCGGATGGACGTGGATGCGCTGGGTCTGGACGAGCTGGACCGCAGCCTTCTCCGCGCCATCATCGAGATGTACAACGGCGGCCCGGTGGGTCTGGAAACGCTGGCGGCGGCCCTCGGCGAGGAAGCTGTCACGCTGGAAGACCTCTGCGAGCCTTATCTGATGCAGATGGGCTTTTTGACCCGCACGCCGCGGGGCCGCTGCGCCACCCGGCTTGCTTACGAACACCTTGGCCTGAAGGCTCCGGAGTCCGCCTCGCCGGAGGACAACGGCCAGCAGAGCCTGTTTTGACGAGAAAGGAGGACGCTTATGCGCCCCGCAGATACATGGAAGGATTATGAGCTGCTGGATGCCACCGGCGGCAACCGTTTGGAGCGCTGGGGCGAGACGCTGCTGGTCCGGCCCGACCCGCAGGTGGTCTGGAAGACGCCCCAGCAGAGCCCGCTCTGGGCCAAGGCGGACGCCATCTACCACCGCTCCAATCAGGGCGGCGGCGAGTGGGAGTACCGCCGCCGTCTGCCCGAAAAATGGAAAATTTCCTGCGGCGAAGGGGAGGACAAGCTGACCCTCATCGTCAGCCCCACCGGCTTCAAGCACACCGGCGTGTTCCCGGAACAGGCCGTCAACTGGGCGTGGTACGCTCAGAAGATCCGCGCGGCGGGCCGTCCCGTCAAGGTGCTGAACCTCTTCGGCTACACCGGCGGCGCAACGCTGGCCTGTGCCGCGGCGGGGGCCACCGTCTGCCATGTGGACGCCTCCAAGGGCATCGTGGCGTGGGGCAAGGACAACGCCGCCGCCAGCGGCCTTGCAGACCGGCCGATCCGCTGGCTGGTGGACGACTGCGCCAAGTTCGTCGCCCGCGAAAAGCGGCGCGGCAACACCTACGACGGCATCATCATGGACCCGCCGAGCTATGGCCGCGGCCCCGGCGGCGAGATCTGGAAGCTGGAAGACTGCATCTACGACCTCATCAGCCAGTGCGAAGAGGTGCTGAGCGACACGCCCCTCTTCTTCGCGGTCAACAGCTACACCACCGGCCTGTCGCCCGCCGTCATGGAGTATATGCTCAAAACGACGCTGGTGCCCCGCTTCGGCGGCAAGACCAGCTGCGACGAGATCGGTCTGCCCGTCTCCGCCACCGGCGGCGTCGTGCCCTGCGGCGCGACCGCGATCTGGGAAGAAAACTAACTCCTTCCGGCATCGCTTTGCGATGCCACCTCCCTCTGGGAGGGAGGCAAAAAGGCCCCCTCGCCGAGGGGGCTGGCTGCGAAGCAGACTGAGGGAGTTCTGAGAATGGGGTACAGCCTTTTGGGAAGGCGCACCACCGGAAAGAGAAAACACAAATGAAAGAAACGATCCTGACAGCGAATGATTTGAAATTTCGCTACGACCCGGAAAAGCCGGTCTACGCCCTGAACGGCGTGTCGGTGGGGGTCCGGCGCGGCGAGTTCGTGGCCGTTCTGGGCGCGAACGGCTGCGGCAAATCCACCTTGGCCAAGCACTTCAACGCCATCCTTCTGCCCGAAAGCGGCACCGTGATGGTGGAGGGGATGGACACCAAGGACGAGGACAAAATTTACGATATCCGCCAGAAGGTCGGCATGGTGTTCCAGAGCCCGGACAACCAGATCGTCGCCACCGTGGTGGAGGAAGATGTCGCCTTTGCGCTGGAAAACCTCGGCGTCCCGCCCGAAGAGATGCGCCGCCGCGTGGACGACGCCATGAAGATGGCGGGCATCTACGAGTACCGGGAGCGCGCTCCTCACAACCTTTCCGGCGGCCAGAAGCAGCGCGTCGCCATTGCGGGCGTGGTCGCCATGCGGCCCGACTGCCTGATCTTGGACGAGGCCACCGCCATGCTGGACCCGCGGGGCCGCGAGCAGGTAATGCAGACCATCCACCACCTGAATCAGGATATGGGCATCACGGTGGTCGCCATCACGCACTACATGGAAGAGGCCGCACAGGCCGACCGGGTGTTGGTGATGAGCAAGGGCAATGTGGTCATGGAGGGCACCCCGAAAGAGGTGTTCAGCCAGACCGAGAAGGTCCGCGCCCTGCGGCTGGATGTGCCCCAAGCGGCTGAGCTGCGGGATGAGCTGGTCAAGGCCGGCATCCCCATGCCCGAAGGCATCATCGACACCGGCGAATGCGCACAGGCTCTGTATGAGCTGCTGCAGTGAGGAGGGCGGACGAAATGGGAAGCATCATCAAAGTAGAGCACCTGAGCTATGTCTATAACCCCGGTATGCCCAACGTCGTCACTGCACTGGACGATGTGAGCTTCGAGGTGGAAGAGGGCGATTTCGTGGGCATCATCGGGGCCACCGGCTCCGGCAAGAGCACCCTCATCACCCACATGAACGGCCTGAACAAGCCCACCAGCGGCAAAATTTTCATTGATGGCCGCGACCTGTGGGCCGAGCCGGAAAAGATCCGCGATTTCCGTTTCCTGACGGGGCTGGTGTTCCAGTATCCGGAATACCAGCTCTTTGAGGAGACCTGTTATAAAGATATCGCCTTCGGCCCTAAGAACATGGGGCTGGATGACGCCGAGATCGACCGCCGCGTGCATGAGGCGGCAGAGTTCGTCGGCTTGGACGAAGCGCTGCTGGAGCGCAGCCCCTTTGAGCTGTCCGGCGGCCAGAAGCGCCGCGTCGCCGTGGCGGGCGTCATGGCGATGAAGCCCCGCATCCTTGTGCTGGACGAGCCCGCTGCCGGCCTCGACCCCGAAGGCCGGGATGAAATTTTGTCCGAAGTGAAGGACTATCACAAAAAGACCGGCACCACCGTGCTGCTGGTCTCGCACAGCATGGAGGACATTGCCAAGTACGCCAACCGGGTGCTGGTCATGTCCAATAAGAAGATCGCGATGTACGACACCGTGGAGAACGTCTTTGCCCGTGCTCCGGAGCTGCTGGAGCTGGGCCTGAGCGTGCCGCAGGTGACGAAAATTTTCCTCAAACTGCGGGAGATGGGCGTGGACGTCCCGGCGGACGTGTACACCGTGCCCTACGCCGTCAAGATGATCTTGGAGGCCAAGAAGCGGCGGGACGCGGGCGAGAGCCTCATCCTGCCCCGTAAAGAGGGCGTGAAAGGGGGCGTGTCCGAATGCTGAGAGATATCACCATCGGCCAGCACTTTCCGGGCAGCAGCCTTGTGCACCGGTTTGACCCCCGGCTCAAGCTGGTTTTGACCATCGTTTATATCATCCTGCTCTTCGCGGCGTCCAACCCCTTGGGCCTGACGCTGTCCATCCTCTTCCTCGCGGCGATGTACACCGTGGCGAAGATCCCCTTCAAGATGATCCTGAAGAGCCTGAAGCCCATTCTGCCCATCATCATTTTTACAGCGGTGCTCAACCTCTTCTTCGTCTCCGGCGAAGGGGAGCCGCTGGTGCATTTCTGGGTCCTGAACATCTACGCCGAGGGCGTGCGCTACGCCGTGCTGATGGCGGTGCGCGTCATGGCACTGATCGCGGGCACCAGTCTGCTGACCTACACCACCAGCCCCATTGTGCTGACCGATGCCATCGAGCAGCTGCTCAAGCCCTTGGGCAAGCTCCACTTCCCGGTGCATGAGCTGGCCATGATGATGAGCATCGCCCTGCGGTTCATCCCGACCCTGATCGAGGAGACCGACAAGATCATGAACGCCCAGAAGGCCCGCGGTGCCATGCTGGACAGCGGCACCATGACCGAGCGGGTCAAGGCGCTGGTTCCGGTGCTGATCCCGCTGTTCATCTCGGCTTTCCGCCGCGCCGACGAGCTGGCCATGGCCATGGAGTGCCGCTGCTACCGCGGCGGCGACGGCCGCACCCGCCTGAAGGTGCTGCGCTGCACCAAGCAGGATTACATCGACCTTGCCGTCTGCATCGTCTGCTTTGTGGTGATCCTGTCCTCCCGGCTGGTGTTCCCGAATTTTTAAAAACTCCCTCAGTCTGCTTCGCAGACAGCTCCCTCGGCGAGGGAGCCTTAGCGTACCGGAAAGCTGTGAAGCCTCCCTCCTAGAGGGAGGTGGCATCGCGCAGCGATGACGGAAGGAGTATCCATGAACTACCTACTCATTCTATCCTACGACGGCACCAATTACTGCGGTTTTCAGGTCCAGCCCAACGGGCGGAGCGTAGCCCAGACCTTTCAGGATGGGCTGGAAGCCGTGCTGGGCACCCGGCCCGACATCAAGGGCTGCAGCCGCACCGACGCCGGGGTGCACGCGCTGGGGTTCGCGCTGAACTTCCACGCCGACACCCGCATCCCGCCGGAAAAGCTGCCGCTGGCCCTCAACCAGCATCTGCCACCGGATATCCGGGTGCTGTCGGCCCGCATCGTGCCGGAGGATTTTCACGCCCGGTACGCGGCCCACACCAAGACCTACCTCTACCGCATCCACAACAGCCCCATCGATTCGCCCTTCGACGCGAAGTACTACACCCGCGTGCCCCGGTGGCTGGATGAGGCAAAGATGCAGCAAGCGGCCCGGCTCTTCGTCGGGAAGCACGATTTTCTGGCCCTCTGCGCGGCGGGCAGCTCGGCTGCGGCCCACGGCGACACCGTTCGCACCATTACAGATTGTAATGTTGTGCGGAAAGGTGACGAATTGGAGATCACTGTGACGGCGGACGGCTACCTCTATAATATGGTGCGTATCCTTGCCGGGACCTTGTGCGAGGCCGGGGCTGGGCGGCTGGACCCCGAAGCGGTGCCCGCTATCCTCGCCAGCCGCGACCGCAGCAAGGCGGGGCCTACTCTGCCCGCACAGGGGCTGTTTTTGAAGTGCGTGAATTATAACTGAGAGGCGAAACTGATGGGAAAATTTACTCGCAGTCGTGCAGAAAACGACGAACCGCTTTCGGCGGGGCGCGTCGAATACCTCGAACAGGCACGGCAGAGGGCGCGCAATAAGCGCATCCGCCGCACGGCGGTGCTGCTGGTGCTGCTGACGGGCATCGTGCTGTTCGCCACCGGCCTTGTGGGCAGCTCGGTGGCGATGGCGAAAGATTTCATCGACACGGCCCGCATCGCCCTTTTGCCCGGCGCGGGCTGGCCGCAGCAGACCGGTGTCTCGGAAGTGACACAGGTGGAATCGCTGACCGGCAGCTTCGTCGAGCTGGGCAAGGAGGGCTGCGTCGTCTACTCCCGCAGCGGCAAAAAGCTGAACAGTATCCAGAGCGGCTACGCCCGCCCGGCACTGGCAGCGGGGAAGAATCGCTTTGTGCTCTACAACCGCTCCGGCAATGAGCTGCGGGTGGAGAGCCGCACCCAGAACCTTTACACAAAGCAGCTGGAGAACAGCATCTTCCTCTGCGCCATGGCGGACAACGGCAATCTGGCCGTGGTCACCGAGGACGTCAGCGCCATGGCAGAGCTGCTCATCTACAACTCCAACATGGAGCAGGTGCTGAGCTGGAGCATGAGCTCCAACGACGGCACCCCGCTGCGGATGGCTTTTTCCCCCGACGGGCGGAAGCTGGCGGCGGCAGCGGTCACGGCGGGCGGCGGACAGATGATGACGAACCTCTACCTCGTCAATCTGGCGTCGGGCGACCCCGTGAGCCTTGCCAACCAGAGCGGCGTGCCGCAGTGGCTGGGGTGGACCTCGGCCTCCACGATCTTGGCGGTCTACGACTCCCGCGCTGTCCTTTACAATGCGGGCGGCGGCGAGCGCGCAGCCTACGAATTTTCGGGAAACACCCTGAAGGATATTTCGGTGGACGCGGCGGGGAATGTGGCCCTGCTGCTGGGTTCCGGCCAGCTGCATCAGGCGGTGCTGCTGGATAAGAGCCTGAATGTCCAGTTCAGCGGCACGGTGTCCTCGGCCAATTCCATCGTCCGGGCGGGGAGCCTGTTCTACCTGCTCAGCGACAGCGGGGTGGAGTGTTACAACACCTCCGGCGAGCAGCAGTGGAGCCAGACCCTCGCAGCCAAGCCCCAAGCGCTGCTGGCCGATACCAAGGAGCTGCTGCTCTTCAGCGGCAACACCGCGCAGGTACTGGAAGTGCCGCAGAAATAACAAGGATCATACTATATGTTCAAGAATCCGTCATTTATTTTTGATATCATCTGTACGGTGGTCTGGCTGCTGCTGGCGGTCCGCTATGCCCGCAAGGGGTTTCTGGCGGCGGTCGTGCAGCTGACGGGCAACCTTGTCAGCCTGTTCGGGGCCCGGCAGTTTTCCGGCTGGGCAGCCGGGCAGGTGTTCGAGCAGTTTTTTGCGAACAGTTTCCGCGACCAGATCGCGGCCAGCATCTCCGCCGAAGGGGCGGTCAGCCTTTCCGGCATCGCGGCCAAGTACGCGGGCTTTCTGCCGGAGAGCTTCCGCGCATCCATCGTGGAGGCCTGTGAGCGCTCCATCTCGGCGGTGCTCAACGACAACGCCGTGGTGCTGGCGGATGTCATCGTCCAGAAAGTGCTGGCCCCGCTGCTGACGCCCGTCATCTCGCTGGTGCTGTTCTTCGTGGCATTCGCCCTGCTGCGGATGCTCGTCAGTCTGCTGGTCACGGTGCTGGGGCTGGTGAACAAGCTCCCGGTCATCGGGGCCGTCAACCATTGGCTTGGCTGGAGCGTCGGCGCACTGGCCAGCCTCGTGGACATCTATCTGGTGCTCTGCGTGGTCTGGGCACTCATCGTCATCACCGGCGGCAATCTCACCGTTCTCAACGATACGGTGATGAGCGGCAGCCTTTACTATAAAGCATTCAATTTGTTCAACCCGTTCCTGTAACGGGGCGGAACTGAAGGAGGAACTATGGTCTGCATTCGATGCCAAAAGCGTCCGGCCATCATCTTCGTGCAGCGCATGGAGAACGGCCAGATGAAAAATGAGGGGTACTGCTTACACTGTGCCCGCGAACTGCACATCAAGCCCGTGGAGGACCTGATGAAGCAGTTCGGCATGTCGGACGAGGACATGGACAACATGGAGGACCGGATGGAAAACATGATGCAGGAGCTGGGCGACGGCTCCGGCTCCATGAATCCGTTCTCGATGATGATGAACATGGGCCAGCCGCGGGACGACGACGACGGGGACGAGGACCTGATGCCCGGCTCCAGCGCGACCTTCCCGCTGAGCATGAACGGCGGCACGCAGGAGGCCCCCAAGGGAGAGAAAAAGCCCGGCAGGAACGGCAAAAAGCCGCCCCGCCGCAAATTTCTGGATACCTATTGCGAGAACCTGACCCGCAAGGCGAAGGAGGGCAAGCTGGATGACATCATCGGGCGGGACCGGGAAATTTACCGCACCATCCAGATCTTGAGCCGCCGCCAGAAGAACAACCCCTGCCTCATCGGCGAAGCCGGTGTCGGCAAGACGGCCATCGCCGAGGGCATTGCGGAGCGGATCGCCAAGGGCGACGTCCCGGCGGGCCTGAAGGAGAAGGAGATCTACCTGCTGGACCTGACCAGCCTTGTGGCGGGCACCCAGTTCCGCGGCCAGTTCGAACAGCGGGTCAAGGGTCTGCTGAGTGAGGTCAAGGCGGCGGGCAATGTCATCCTGTTCATCGACGAGATCCACACCATCACCTCCGCCGGTGAGAGCGAAGGTGCCATGAACGCGGGCAACATCCTGAAGCCCGCCCTCTCCCGCGGGGAGATCCAAGTCATCGGCGCCACCACCTTCAACGAGTACCGCAAGTATATCGAGAAGGATCAGGCGCTGGAACGCCGCTTCCAGCCCGTCCGGGTCGAGGAGCCCAGTGTCTCCGATACGCTGGCCGTGATGAACGGCATCAAGCACTACTACGAGGAGCACCACCATGTGCAGGTGCCCGCCGATGTGCTCAGCGCCGCCGTCACCCTGAGTGAACGGTATATCACCGACCGCTACCTGCCCGATAAGGCCATCGACCTGCTGGACGAGGCCTGTGCGTGCTGCAATCTGGCCCACCCGGCCATCTCGGAGTACCTGACCATGCAGAAGGAGCTGGACGCCCTGAAGCAGGAAGAGGCCGAGATGGAGAACACCGACGTCAACGAGCCCATCGACTACGAGCAGGTGGCCGAGCGGAAGACCCGGATGGCCCAGCTTGAAAGCGAGCTGCCCGCCAAACAGGCCGCCGCCAGCGAGATCAAGGTGACCATGGACGATGTGGCCAAGGTCATCGAGCTGTGGACCGGCATCCCGGCGGTGAAGATCCGCGAGACCGAGTACGCGAAGCTGGCGGGCCTTGAGTCCGAACTGAAAAAGAAGATCATCGGGCAGGATGAGGCCGTGCATCTGGTGGCACAGGCCGTCAAGCGCAGCCGGGCCGACCTGTCCGGCCGCCGCCGCCCCGCCAGCTTCATCTTCGTCGGCCCCACCGGTGTCGGCAAGACCGAGCTGGTCAAGCAGCTGGCCGCCCAGCTCTTCGACGGCCCGGACCCCCTCATCCGCCTCGATATGAGTGAGTATATGGAAAAATATGCGGTCTCCCGCATGATCGGTTCGCCTCCGGGCTACGTGGGCTATGAGGAGGCCGGTCAGTTGACCGAAAAAGTCCGCCGCCGCCCCTACAGCGTCGTGCTCTTCGACGAGATCGAAAAGGCTCACCCCGACGTCATGAACATCCTGCTGCAGATCCTCGATGAAGGCAAGATCAACGATGCGCAGGGCCGGACGGTGGATTTCTCCAACACCGTCATCTGCATGACCTCCAACGCGGGCAGCAGCGACCAGTCCACCGGCGGGCTTGGCTTCAACAAGAGCGAGAGCCAGCTCAGCGAGGAAAAGACCCGCAAGGCGCTGGCCCAGTTCCTGCGGCCGGAGTTCCTTGGCCGTGTGGACGAGGTCATCACCTTCAAGCCGCTGGATCAGCAGACGCTGGAGGGCATCGCCGCCCTGATGCTGGACGAGTACAAGCCCAGCATGGAGGCCAAGGGCATCCGCTACAGTTACACCCCCGCCGCGCTCCACGCCCTCGTGGTCAAGAGCCAAGGCGGCAAGTTCGGTGCCCGCGACCTGCGCCGCGTTATCCGCAAGGCGGTGGAAGACCCCGCCGCCGAAAGGATCATCGACGGCACCCTCGCCTCCGGCTCCACCCTGACCGTGGACGCCGAGAACGACGAGGTTGTTCTGAAATAAAACACGAGCCGCCGTGCAGTTTTGAACGCTGCACGGCGGCTTTTGTATTTGTCTGCAAATTCTGGCGGGAAGCGGCAGCTCAATCGTGCTCGCCGGTGTAGATCTGGATATAGCGGGGGGCGTGCTTGTCCTGCACAAAGAGCAGAGCGCAGGTCAGCGCGGCAGCTAAGAACGTGAACACAGCAAGCAGAGCTTTGAGAATTTTCATCGTTTTATCCTCCTTGGCGGGTAATTGCAAACCGGGGTAAAAAGGGTGCACGGGGGGCTCCCCCTGCGTTATGATACCCAGTATAACATATTCTGCGCCGAAAGGCAAACATCCGGATTTTTTGGAAAACGTTACAAAAATATCAATGGTTAGTTATGCCTAATCGTCAAAAATGGCAAATAAAATTCAGGAAATTGCATCATTTTCGCTCAGTTGTCGTTGAACTTCCGGGTACAAAATGATACAATAAACGTGTTAAGCAGCTGCCGTCTTGGGCACCCGTGCGCCTGTACGAGGGCCGGGGGCGGCAATTCAAGTCAGAATGGGGGATTTAAGTCCATGTTGAACAAGCTGAAACGTGCGGCGCTTGGCGCGCATACGCCGCATGACAAAGCAACTGCTGCAAGCAAACCAGTTCCGATGCCTCTGCCCGCGCAGGTACGCATCCTGATGAGCCAGCACATCGGCGCCCCGGCGAAAGCCTTGGTCAAAAAGGGCGACGAGGTTTTCGTCGGCACCAAGATCGGCGAAGCTGGCGGTTTCGTCTCTGCCAATATCCACTCCAGCGTTTCCGGCACCGTTGCTGCCGTGGAACCCTTCCGTCTGTCCAACGGCCGGATGTGCGACTCCGTCGTCATCAAGACCGATGGCAAACAGACCGTTGACCCCGCCGTCAAGGCCCCGGAAGTGACCGATAAGGCCAGCTTCCTCGCCGCTGTGCGGGAGTGTGGTCTGGTCGGTCTGGGCGGCGCAGGTTTCCCGACCGACGTCAAGCTCCAGCCGAAGCCGCCGGTGGATACCCTGTTGATCAACGCTTCCGAGTGCGAAGTGTGGCTGACCAGCGACACGCAGGAGATGCTGAATTGCAGCGATGATATCATCCGCGGCATCGAGGCCGTCCTGAAGTATGTCGGCATCCCGAAGTGCGTCATCGGCATTGAGAACAACAAGCCGGAGTGCATCGACCTGCTGTGCCAGAAGACCAAGGACAAGCCCGCCATCGAGGTCAAGCCTCTGCCCAGCGTTTACGGCACCGGTGCAGAGCTGATCCTGATCGAGAAGTGCCTCGGCCGCGAAGTGCCCCACGGCGGTCTGCCCGCTGATGCCGGTGCCATCGTCATGAACGTGACCAGCGTTTCCACACTGGGCAAGTATCTGGCGACCGGTATGCCGGTGGTCAGCCGCTGCATCACCGTGGACGGCGACGCCTGCGCCAAGCCCCAGAACCTGATCGTCCCCGTGGGCACCGCCTATGAGGATGTCATCAACGCTGCCGGCATCAAGGGCGGCGTCACGCTGGGCAAGGTGGTCGCCGGCGGTGCCATGATGGGCCCCGCTGTCGAGAACCTGAGCTACCCCACCACCAAGACCACCTCCGGCCTCATCATGCTGAGCGACACTGCGGCACAGCCTGCCCCCGTCTCTCCCTGCATCCGCTGCGGCCGCTGCGTCGAGTACTGCCCGATGGGTCTGGAGCCGGTGGAAGTCAATCAGGCTTACGCCGCCCGTGATGTTCAGGAGCTGGGCAAGCTGCATGTGGACTACTGCTTCAACTGCGGCTCCTGCTCGTTCGTCTGCCCGGCAAAGCGCCCCTGCACTCAGATGATGGGTCTGGCAAAGGCGTTCTACCTTGGTGAAATCAAAAAAGGAGGCAATAAGTAATGGATACTCGGCTTATTGTTTCGGCCTCCCCGCACCTGCGCTCGGAGGAGTCGACCACCAGCCTGATGGCAAACGTGATCGTCGCCCTGACCCCCTGCGTGGTCGCCTCTGCAATCATTTTTGGCTGGCGTGCACTGCTGGTGACCGCCGTCTCCGTCATCGCCTGTGTCGGCTTTGAGTGGCTGTACTGCAAGCTGCTCAAGAAGCCCAACCCCATCGGCGACCTGTCCGCCGTCGTCACCGGCATCATTCTGGCCATGAATGTGCCTGTGGGGATGCCTCTGGGCCAGCTCATCGTCGGTGATCTGGTGGCCATCGTGGTGGTCAAGCAGCTGTTCGGCGGCATCGGCATGAACTTTGCAAACCCCGCACTGGTCGGCCGTATCGTGCTGTTCGTCAGCTTCGCAAACTCCATGAACACCTTCGTTTACCCCGACGCAGCCGTGGATCAGCTCTCCAGCGCTACCCCGCTGAAGGTCGCGGATACCTCCAAGCTGAGCTTGCTGGATCTGTTCATGGGCATCCATGGCGGTGTGCTGGGCGAGACCTGCGCACTGGCTTGCGTGCTGGGCCTGATCTATCTGGTGGCCACCAAGACCATCAGCATCGCGATCCCGGCCTCTTACATCGGCAGCGTCTTCATCTTCTACCTCATCTCCACCCACAGCCTCCACGGCGCGCTGGTCGGCATCCTGTCCGGCGGCCTGATGTTCGGCGCTGTGTACATGGCGACCGACTACGTCACCAGCCCCTTCACCCTGAAGGGCAAGCTGATCTACGGCGTGGCGCTGGGCATCGTGACCTTCGCCATCCGTGAGTGGGGCAGCTACGCCGAGGGCGTTTCCTTCGCGCTGCTGTTCATGAACCTGTGGGTCCCCTTCATCAACGATTGGACCCGTCAGACTCCTTATGGCTATGTCAAGCCCGCAAAGAAAGCAAAGGAGGGTGCTGGCAAATGAGTAAGAATTCTACATGGGAAAGCACCGTCAAGCCGGTGGTCGTTCTGAGCGTCATCGCTCTGATCGTCAGCTTCCTGCTTGCACTGGTCAACTCCTTTACGGCTCCCATCATTGAAGAGAACCAGAAGGCTGCCACGCTGGCCGCTTATGTGGACGTTATGCCCACCGTCGCCAGCGCATCCGATCTGGACGAAGTAACCGACTTCACCACCGAGAACGTGGCGGGCGTGGTCAAGGCCACCGATGGCAGCATCGCCATCAAGGCCGAGGAGAAGGGCTTCGACGGCGGCATCCTGTCCGTCATCATGGGCTTTGATACCAACGGCACCGTCACCGGCATCTGGGTAGACGCTTCCACCCAGACCAAGGGCATCGGCTCCAATGTCGCGAGCGATAGCTTCCTCGCCCAGTTCGACGGCATGGACGGCACCCAGAACATCACGCTGGGTCAGGGCTACGATGCGTACAGCGGCGCAACGATTTCTTCCAAGGCTCTGTTTGCCGCCATCAACGACTGCATCAACTGCTACAATGAGTTGGCATAAAGGAGGTTGGTAAGAAATGGCAAATGAAAAGAAGTCCAAGGTAAGCATCCTTACCAACGGCATCATCAAAGAAAACCCCGTCCTGCGTCTGGTTCTGGGCACCTGTTCCTGCCTTGCCGTTACCACGGCTGTTTCCAGCGCACTGGGCATGGGTGCGGCCTTCACCTTCGTGCTGGTCTGCTCCAACATCCTGATCTCGCTGCTGCGCAACGTGATCCCCGCAAAGGTCCATCTGCCCTGCTACATCGTCATCATCTGGATGGCATCGGCATGGGCATCGGCTACACCCTGACCGTTACCCTGATGGCCACCATCCGTGAGATCCTCGGCAGCGGCACTTGGCTGGGCTTTCAGGTCCTGCCGGAGAGCATGGCCAAGATGAGCATCATGACCCAAGCTCCCGGCGCATTCTTCTGCTACGGCTGCCTGATGGCCGGCTGCATCTGGCTGGAAGGCAAGCTGGACGCCCGCATCGAGCGCAAGAGCTGCTGCGACCTTGACAATCTGAAGAAGGAGGCGGAATAAGATGCTCGTTAAACTCGCTGCTATCTTCTTCAGCATGATCCTTGTCAACAACTACGTGCTGGTGAAGTTCTATGGCATCTGCCCGTTCTTGGGCGTTTCCAAAAAGCTGGACTCCTCCCTCGGTATGTCCGGCGCTGTTATCTTCGTCATGCTGGTCGCAACGGCAGTTACCTTCCCGCTGCAGATCTTCATTCTGGACCCGGCTGGCCTGAGCTATCTGCAGACCATCGTCTTCATTCTGGTCATCGCCGTTCTGGTCCAGTTCATTGAGATCTTCCTGAAGAAGTATGTCGTTGCCCTGTACAACTCTCTGGGCGTTTATCTGCCCCTGATCACCACCAACTGCTGCGTGCTGGCCGTCACCATTCTGGTCGTGGACGACTACGGTGCCGACGTTGCCACGCTGGGCTTTGCCGCCGCTTACATCGAGGCTCTGGTCTGCGCTGTGGGCGCGGGCTTCGGCTTCATGCTGGCCATGGTCATGTTCAGCGGCGTGCGCAAGCGCGTGGAAGCCTGCGATCCCCCGGCACCCTTCAAAGGTCTGCCCATCACGCTGATCGCAGCGGCCATCACCAGCCTGTCCTTCATGGGCTTCGGCGGTCTGGTCGAGAACCTGTTCAACGTGACGCTGTAAGGGAGGAAACAGAACTATGAATATTGCATCAGCTGTTATCCTCTGTACCATCGTGGGCGCGGTGGGCGCGATCGTTCTGGTCGCCGCTGCCAAGTTCATGGCGGTGGAGGAAGATCCCCGCATCGAAGAAGTTGCCTCCTGTCTGGCCGGCGCAAACTGCGGCGGCTGCGGCTACGCGGGCTGTGCGGACTACGCAAAGGCTGTCGTCATGGACGGCGTGCCCTGCGATAAGTGCGCCCCCGGCGGCCCCAAGGCAGCCGCTGCCATCGCCAAGATCATGGGCGGCGAGGCAAGCGCGGTGGAAAAGAAGGCTGTGGTCCAGTGCCAAGGCAACTCCGAGCACTGCAAGCCCAGCTACGATTACAAGGGCATCCAGAGCTGCGCCGCAGCCGCTGCCCTGTACGGCGGCCCCAAGACCTGCACCTTCGCGTGCATCGGTCTGGGCGACTGCACCAAGGTCTGTAAGTTCGACGCCATTCACATCGTGGACGGCGTGGCAAAGGTGGACAAGGACAAGTGCACCGGCTGCGGTGCCTGTGCCAACATCTGCCCCAAGAAGGTCATCATGATCGACGCTGCCGGCCCCCGCAAGCCGGTGGTCATGTGCTCCAATCAGGACAAGGGTCCCGTCGCCATGAAGGCATGCACCACTTCCTGCATCGCTTGCGGCATGTGCGAGCGTACCTGTAAGTTCGACGCCATTCACGTTGTGGACGGCGTGGCACGGGTCGATTACGACAAGTGCAAGGGCTGCGGCATGTGCGCCCAGAAGTGCCCGAAGAAGATCATCCTCTTCCCGCTGAAGGACGATCCGTATCCCCCGAAGCCGGTGGTGAAGCCCGCAGCTCCCGCTGCTGCAAAACCGGCAGCTCCTGCTGCGAAGCCCGCTGAGGCTCCCAAGGCAGAATAACCAAACGCAAAATAGACGGACTGCTTGCAGTCCGTCTATTTTTTTACTATAATGAGGGAGAAAGTGAGGAAAACCCGGATGAACGAACAAAAAATGCGCTTGCGGAATGCGGGCTTCGTGACCTTCTTTTTCAGCGGCATCTGTGCCATCTCCAGCGGCGTGGTGGTCAGCCTGCTGCAGGAGCAGTACGGTTTTGCCTACGGCATGACCGGCACCCTGCTCTCCCTGATGAGCATTGGCAACCTGCTGGCGGGCTTTCTGGCCGGCGTACTGCCGGGGGTGCTGGGGCTGAAGCCCAGCGTCCTGCTGCTGACCGTCGGCTATACGCTGGGGTACGGCATTATGGGCTTTACCGGCGCGGAAGTGCTGCTGGCGGCGGCGTTCTTCCTCGTGGGCATCGCCAAGGGCAGCGCCATGAATGCGTGCACCATCCTTGTCAGCGACAACTCCGCCGACCGCACCCGCGGCATGAACCTGATGCACAGCTGCTACGCCTGTGGCGCACTGCTCTGCCCCTTCCTGATCGCGGCAGCGGCCAAGGTCAGCACTTCGCTGGCGGTCTTCCTGCTGGCGGCGCTGGGGGTGGTGCTCTGGCTGGTCTACCTGAAAACGCCGATGGGCGGCAAGGTCCAGAGGGCAAAGGCCGCGATCGACTGGAGCTTTTTGCGCTCCTATCAGTTCTGGCTGCTGACGGGTCTGCTGTTCTGCCAGAACGCCGCCGAGCAGAGCGTCACCGGCTGGATGGTGACCTACTTCAAGGGCAGCGGCATCATTGCGGGCACGTTGGCGGCCTACACCGTCACCGTGATGTGGGGGGCCACGCTGGTGGCCCGGCTCCTCATCGCCTTTGTCTTCCCCTTCAAAGCCCCGCGCAAGGCGATGGTGGTCATGGCGGTGACCTGCACCATCTTCTATGTGTTGCTGATGCGGGCCGACAGCCAGCTTTCGGCCATCCTGCTGCTCTTCGCCTTTGCCTTTGCGATGGCGGGCATGAACCCCACCGCCGTGGCCAGCGCGGGCAAGATGACCAGCGTGACCAGTATGGGCATCATGCTGCCTGTGGCGTCCAGCGGCGCCATCCTGATGCCGTGGGTCATCGGCCGCGTGGCCGAGGGTGCGGGCCTTGCCGCCGGTATGGCGACCAACATCATCCCCTGTGTGGGTCTGTGTGTGTTTGCGGTGCTTGTCGCGCGCGAGCGCTGAACTCGCAGCCGCAGTAGTCCTGCCGGTACAGGCCGTACTCCTCCGACAGCTGCAAACTGCGCAGATAGCCGTTGTGCTTTTTGAAATCCGAGGGCAGGTGCTTCACGCCGAACTCGGCTTCGAGCTCCTGCCCGATCTCGTTGATCCGCTTGGCGTCCTTGTGGGGGCTGATGGACAGGGTGGTGGTGAACCACTGGAAGCCGTGCTCGGCGGCGTACTGGGCCGCCCGGCGCATCCGCAGCCGGTAGCAGACGGTGCAGCGGCTGCCCCGCTCCGGCTCGTTTTCCAGCCCGGCGACGGCGGAGTAGAACTCCTGCGGGTCGTAGCGGTCCTCGATGACGGTCACCCCCAGCGGGTGTGCTGCCGCTACGAAGCGCTCCAGCTCCTCGCCGCGGCGGTGGTACTCCTCCGCGGGCCATGTGTTCGGGTTGTAGTAGAGGACGGTGATCTCAAAATGGGCGCAGAGCTGCTCCAGCACCGCGCTGGAACAGGGCCCGCAGCACGCATGGAGCAGCAGCTTTGGCCGGGCATCCCCCAGAGTTTTCAACACTTCGTCCATCTGCTGTGCAAAATTCAACTGTTTTGACATGGATATCATCCTTTGGTATACTAAATACATGGTGATTTCTCCGCGCGTCCGCGCGGAGAAATCACCAAAACCAACTTTATTATAACACACTTTCGCATAAAAGAGGAGAGCTTCCCATGACGAACGAAAAGATCGCCCGCATCAACGAGCTGGCGCGCAAAAGCAAGACCACCGGCCTGACCGAGGCCGAAAAGGCGGAGCAGCAAGCTCTGCGGCAGGAGTATGTGGCCGATGTCAAGGCCAGCCTCCGCGCCCAGCTGGCCAACACCTCCATCAAGGAGCCGGACGGCACGGTGCATAAGCTGACCAAAAAGGAGTAAAATAAGGTCAAATCGGGGAGGGGCACGCAAGAATTTGCAAAACCCCTCTTTTTTTGTGCGCCGAAGCGTGCTATACTATACTTGTGCTGTTGTGGCTGCTTGGCAGGGCGGCACAAGATTCCCAAGGTGGCGTATCCCGCGCAAGGTGCGCGGAAAAGGCTGTCTTTTGAAAATGATAAAGAGGTCATTTATTATGCTTACTGCAATTACGGGTATCAATTGGGGCGATGAGGGCAAGGGCCGCATGGTCGACCTTATCAGTCAGGAATACGACATCGTTGCGCGCTATCAGGGCGGCAACAACGCAGGCCACACCGTGAAGAACGAGCGCGGCAAGTTCGTGCTGAACCTGCTGCCCTCCGGCATCCTGCGCCCGAATGTTGTCTGCGTGATGGGCAATGGTATGGTCATCGACCCGCACCATCTGGATGGCGAGATCAACAAGCTGCGCGAGCAGGGCATCGTCATCACTCCCGATAACCTGAAGATCTCCGACCGTGCAACCATCACCATGCCCTACCATGTGGAGCAGGATGGTCTGGAAGAGGCCCGCCTCTCCAAGACCGGTGCACAGTTCGGTTCCACCAAGCGCGGTATCGCTTACACTTACGGCGATAAGTACATGAAGAAGACCCTGCGCATGGGCGACCTGCTCCATCTGGACAACTCCGTGAAGAAGCGCCTTGTCACCATGGTCGATTCCAAGAATCTGGTCATGGAGGGCAGCTACAACGCCGCCCCCATCAGCGTGGATGAGATGTGGGCTTGGCTGGAGAAGTATGCCGCCATCTTCAAGGATTACATCTGCGACGCGGGTCAGTATCTGGCCGACGCAGATGCCGCCGGCAAGAAGATCCTGTTCGAGGCCCAGCTGGGCGCTCTGCGCGACATCGACTTCGGCATTTACCCCTACACCACCTCTTCCAACGTCATCGGCGCTTATGCCCCCATCGGCGCGGGCATTCCGGGCCACAAGCTGCACAACTCCATCGGCGTCATGAAGGCTTACTCCTCTTGCGTCGGCGACGGCCCCTTTGTCACCGAGCTGGCTATGACCGAGGAAGAGAAGCACGCGCTGCGTGAGGCTGGCCACGAGTATGGCGCAGCCACCGGCCGTCCCCGCCGCGTCGGCCCCATCGACTTGGTGGCAAGCCGCTACGGCGTCTTCTGCCAAGGCTGCGATGAGGTCGCTCTGACCCTGCTGGACGTGCTGAGCTACATGGAGAAGATCCCCATGGTCACCGCTTACAAGCTGGAAGATGGCACCATCACCACCCGCTTCCCCATGGGCGAGGCGCTGGATACCGCGCAGCCTGTGGTCGAGTACCTGCCCGGCTGGCACTGCGACATCACCGCTGCCCGCAAGTGGGAGGATCTGCCCAAGGAGGCTCAGGCTTACGTTGAGCACCTCGAAAAGGCGGTCGGCTGCAAGATCACCTATATCTCGGTCGGCGCAGAGCGCGAGGCTTATATCCATCGCGTCTGATCCGCTCTGCTTTCCCGGACCGCAATCGAAAAGGAAGCGTCACATATGTTTGATATCATTACCGACAGTGCCTGTGATCTGACCCCGGAAACGGCGGCGAAGCTGAACATCGAGATCGTTCCGTTCTATGTCTCGCTGGACGGCGAGCACTACCGCAAAGAGGGCAAGGAAATCGCGGTGCGGGACTTCTATCAGTTCATGGTAGATAACCCCTCGGCCTACCCCAAGACCAGTCTGCCCTCGCTGGAGGACTTTGAGACGGCCTTCCGCGCCCATGCTGAGGCCGGCCGCCCGGTGCTCTGCCTCTGCTTCACCAGCAAGATGAGCGGCTGTGTGGGCAGTGCCCGCAACGCCCGCGAACTGGTGCTGGAGGACTACCCGGACGCTAAGATCGAGGTGATGGATTCGACGGCGGCCACTGTCACCGAGTCCATCGTGGTGGAAAACGCCGTCGCCATGCGCGACGCGGGCTGCTCACTGGACGAAGCCGTGGATTGGCTGAGCGCTGAGCGCGCCACCAACCAGATCTTCTTCACGGTCGGCAATCTCGATTACCTCATCAAGGGCGGCCGTATCGGTAAGGTGACCGGCCGCGCGGCCAACATTCTGGGCATCAAGCCGATGATCCTCTTCAAGGAGGGGGAGATCTTCTCCGCCGGCGTGGCCCGCGGCCGCCAGAAGAGCTTCGAGAAAGCACTGGAACAGCTGATGGCGTACCTGTCCGAGCGGAACGGGACCCCCGACGATTATTGCATTACCGTGGGCTACGGCTACGACGAGGAAGAGGGCAGGCGCCTTTGGATGCAGACCCGTGCCGCCCTCCGCGCCAAGTACCCTGCCAGCCAGTGCGAGGTCGGCTTGCTGCAGATCGGCTGCACCATCGCCGTCCACACCGGCCCCTATGCGCTGGGAATGGGCATTATGCGGCGCTGGAAGAAGCAGTAAAAGAATAAATAAAAAGAGAAGCCCGCCTGTGGTATAGCATTTATGCTTTCCACAGGCGGGCTTTTTTAGCTGGTAAAAATGGAACCAATAGGCATATTGGATCAACTGAGATGTTTTCTCTATAAAAAGACATGGCGACCCTTGATAGGATCGCCATGTTGCCATTCTGGTCGAGCAGAGCTGGACAAATCCGAACTATTTCCCACTGCTTCAGCAGCAGTCAAGGCATCCTCAAAGCGGATGGTTTGAGAACCATCCTTGTAGTTGAACGTAATCAGCATCCGGTCATCATACAGGAAAATCGCGTTCACAAAAATCTCAATCAGTGCTTTGCGCTGTTTTTGCTGCGATATATCGAACTTTCTGAATTTCATCAGCCAGAACCGGATGAAATCGGCATTGAAGGATGGCTTTCTTAACTTCTCGTCAGCAATTTTGGCAGTCAGTTCATCCTTCTGAGCTTCCAAGGCATCCAGACGCTCCTTGGTCGTCCGGGTAAATAAGCCCTCCTCGATTGCTTTCATCAGGTTGTCCAGTTTCCTGTCCACCTCTCGGAGCTGCTTTTCCAAGAGCGGAATCGTGGTGTTCTCTTGGTTCTGAAAATCCATAACCAGTTGAACGATCCGTTCAATCATGGCATCATCCTGAATCAGCTTCATCGTCTCTTGGACGACCAAACTTTCGAGCCAGTCTTTCTGTACGGTTTTCTTATTGCAGCCTTTGCGCCGCTTGGCAGTAGCACATTTATAGTAATAGTAGGTTCGTCCGGTGGCACTTGTTCCGCTTTCGCCAAACATCAATGCTCCACACTTGCCACAGAACAGCTTGGTGGTCAATAAGTATTCCTCATCTGCCTTTCCGCGAGCTGGTGCGCGCTTGTTTTTCTCCAGACGCTTCTGAACACGGTCAAACAGGTCTTTCGGGATGATGGCAGGAATCGCATCTGGCACAACGGTATCTCGGAAAGAAAGCTCTCCAATGTAACGGCGATTCTTCAACATGGTGTTCATGCTGCTGCACGTCAGTTTTCCACCCAGCATATTACGAACGCCTTTTTCGTTGAGATAGTTCAGAATCTCAACGATTTTTTCACCATTGTCGTACCGCTGAAAAGCCTCTAATACAAATGGAGCAACAAGCGGGTCGATGCGATAGAACTTTTCTTCGTCGATTTTATATCCAATCGTTCCGGTGCCGCCTGTGCATTTCCCTTTCAGGGCGTTTTCGGTCTGACCTCGAATGACCTTTTCGGAAAGTTCAGCCGAATAGTATTCTGCCATGCCCTCCAGCAACGTTTCCACCAGAATGCCCTGCGAACCTTCAGCAATTGGTTCCATGACCGAAATCAAGTGGACATTATTCTTTTTCAGAATCATCTTGTAGTTTGCACTGTCAAAACGATTCCGGGCAAAGCGGTCAAACTTCCAGACCAGCACAATTTCAAACAGCTTCTTATTACTGTCCCGAATCATTTGCTGGAAATCCGGTCGATTATCCGTTTTGGCAGAAAGTGCACGGTCAATGTAGTGCCTGACCACTGTGATGCCGTTTCTTTCGGCATAGGCTGTGCATTCACGAATCTGACCCTCGATGGATTCTTCACGCTGGTTATCACTGGAATAGCGAGCGTAGATCACAGCATTCATGGCAAGCACCTCACTTTTATACATCGTTGCACGCTAAAGCGTTCATTCAAAAATTGTTTCGTATAATGTATATACCATAATATACGATGGATTGCAAGATATATTTACACTATTATAGGCAGAAGAGGTGGTGTTCATTTTGGACACCACCTCTTCTGTCGCTTGTGAATCGCTCAATTCAGCTTGTTCAGCGTAAATTTGAACTGCATACCCTTTTCTGCCGCAAAGCAGACATTTTCATGGGGCTTTGCGCCCCAGCTGCTGTCGCCACCCACACCACGTTGGAAGGCTGCGCACCGCACGATGGTTTTGCAGTCGTCCCGGGGCAGTTCGTAGAGGTGCCGGGCGTTTTCCAGCTCATGGGGTGTATAAGGCAAGGCGGAGAAGACCATGCCGGGATCACTCTCAAAGCAGATGCCCGGAATGCTACCGGTCACTTCGGCGCAGTATACCCCGGTGCGGCTTCCGCATTCCTGCGGATAGACCGGGCTGTTCTGGGCAAAATCTTCCCGGATATTATAGTTCCATGCGCCCATTTTTCCGCCCACGGTGCGGTCGGCTACGGTTTCACGGGGGCCAAGGCCCAGATAGGAAACGCCTGTCAGCTCCCGCCGCAGCGGCAGCAACAGGCCGAACTCCGGCAATTCCGCTCTTTCGCCCTGCCATGTCATGGCCACCTCACACCGGCCTGTGCCGTCCACTGTAAAATCAATGGGCAGGGTCCGTCCATCCGGCAGGGTGTAAACGGCGTGTACGGTCACGGTCTCCGTTCCGGCTTCTACGGTCAGGTTGTCGCACCGGGCATACAGGCCCGCCGTTTTCCAGAAGGCAAACTCGAATGGCTCGGCGCAGCCGTCATCGTTGTTGGTGGGCGCGCGCCAGAAGCTGGGGCGCACCGTATCATCCAGCAGCTGCACCCCGTCAAAACGGATGGAGGTCAGCCCCTTGCCCCGGCTGAAAATGTATTCATAGCCTTCGCCCCTTACGCCGATGTTGCAGTCCATCTCCACCAGCTGCGGAGCCGGGACGGTCAACCGGGCTTCGGCGTGTTTCTTCCAGATCTGTCCGAACGCCGCTTCATACCCGGCAGGTAGACCCGGCAGGGCGCTGCGCAGGATGACTGTTACCGTCATGCAGGCAAGGCCCGTTTCCGGCATTGCAAACGGGAACGGAATACAGACGCTTTCACCGGGGGCACAGTCTGCCCGCAAGACAGCCCGGCGCTCCGGTTTGCCGTTGATGGAAGATGCGAACACCAGATCATAGGCGTTCAGATCGGTGAAGAGGGTACGGTTTTCCACCACGGCTTCGGTCTCGGTCAGGGTGATCTTGAACGGCGTATAGGCCACCTTGACCGCATCCATCTTGGGGGTGTTGCGGCGGTCGGGCAGAACAAGGCCATCGATGCAGAATTCCCGGTCGGTGGGGCGGTCGCCGAAGTCGCCGCCGTAGGCAAAGCTCAGTTTGCCGTCCGGGCCGGTGACTGCAATGCCGTGGTCGATGTACTCCCAGATGAACCCACCCTGATAGAGCGGCTCTTCGTAGGCGTACTCGGTGTAATCCGTGATGCCGCCGCAGCTGTTGCCCATGGCGTGGCTGTACTCGCACATGATAAAGGGCTTTTCCGGGTGTTCAGTGAGGAACTTTTTGATGTCCACCACCGGGGTGTACATCTGGCTCTCCATGTCGGAGGTGGCGGGGTATTCCCGGTTCCAGAAAATGCCCTCGTAGTGCACAAGGCGGCCGGGGTCGGTGCGGCGAAAATACTCGCTCATCTCCCACAGCGTTTTCCCGCCGTGGCTCTCGTTGCCGCAGGACCAGATCAGGATGGCCGGGTGATTTTTGTCCCGTTCCAGCATGGCTTCGGCACGGGCAAGCACATTTTCCCGCCACTCCGGGCGGTCGCCGGGCAAAGTCCATTCGTCCGAGCCGTCGGCCCCCAGCTTCTGCCAGGTACCATGCGTTTCCAGATTCGTTTCCTCGATGACATACAGGCCGTACTCATCGCACAAAGAGAGGAAATACGAATCGTTGGGGTAATGGCTGGTGCGCACAGCGTTGACGTTGTGCGCCTTGAGATTTTTCACATCCCAGAGCATTTCTTCCCGGCTGACAGTGCGGCCGGTCTTGCAGCTCCACTCGTGGCGGTTGACCCCTTTGAACACGATGCGCTTGCCGTTCAGCAGTATCTGGCGGTCTTTCAGTTCAAACCTGCGCAGACCGACTTTCAGTCCGGTGCGCTCCACCAGTGTTTTCCCATTCAATAGGGCGATCTCTGCCTCATAAAGGGTCGGCTGTTCTGCGCTCCACAATTCCGGTTGTTCTACCTTAAAGGCAAAGGAAACATCCTGCACGTCCGGTTCCACATCCGGGTCGGCTTCGCCCTTGCCAAAGACCACGCCGCTGCCGTATTCGACCGGCTCGCCCACCTCAGCGGACTGCTGTTGCCCGTTGAACACCACCGACACCCGGCCCGCGCCGCTGACCTTGCAGTCGAACGTCACTTTCACGCTGGAAAAGTCCGGCGCAAAGTTCTGCCTGACGAACACATCTTCCAGATGAATCTCAGGTTTTGTGAACAACTCCACCGAGCGGAACAGACCGCTCATCCGCCAGAAATCCTGATCTTCCAGCCAGCTGCCGGAGCAGAAACGGTAAACCTGAATCGTCACCTCATTTTCGCCGGGCTGGACGGCTTCCGTCATATCAAATTCTGCCGGGGTAAAGGTATCCTCGGTATAGCCGATATAGACCCCGTTGCACCAGACAGCGGCGGCACTGTCAGCCCCGTTCAGGCGCAGATAGCAGTTTGCCCACTCTTCCGGCAGGGTGAAGCTGCGCTTGTATTCCCCGATGGGGTTATACTCCTGCGGGATCTGCCCGGGGTGCAGTTTTTCGTGGCCGTCCCAGGGGTACTGGGTGTTGACATAATGGGGCGTGCCGTAGGGCCGGCCCGGCTTTTGCAGGCTCTGCATCTGGATAATCCCCGGCACGGTCAGGGTATCCCAGTTTGAAAAAGGTGCTGTCAGATTCTCTGCGTAGCGGAACGCCCACTCACCATTCAAACTGACCGTCAACGGCATGGCCGGGCTGGTCTGGTCGGAAAAATACGCATGGGGCGGCAGGCGATTCTGCTGGAAGATCTCCGGGTCAGCCAACAGTGCCGGGATCATAGGATGATTCAATGGCATGATATGTTACCTCCAAGGGAGAAAATGACACAGACGAACCTTGAGTTACGCTGCGGGAAAATATTCAATAATTTTTGATATCCTGAATCCGTTCTTCCAGATGCAGATTCTTTTCCATTGTGGAATACACAGAGAATGCTGCTAACAGACTGGGGACCCATAATCCAGTGAGCAGAAACATAAACGCACATCGTGGAATCAAGAATGCTATCAGCAGCCAGTATCCAACCTGCACGATTGCAGAGAGGGCAGTCTGCGGTAGGAAGCCGAAGAACATCCGGATGCAATTGGACGACTTTTGAAAAATCGAGCCATAAAACAGTGCGTTCTGCATCCAGAAGTAGTTGCCCAGCGTCAAGAGAAGAACGGCATCCAGCAGCAGAATCAGCGCAAAGCTCAGGGAGATTTCTGTCATCTGCGGCAGCACGAATGCCGACCATGCAAGCAGTGCCCACAACACGGTAAACACGATGCCGGGAACAAGACTGCTTCGGAAGTTCTGCTTCCATGCCCGCTTGTAGGTGTGCCACCAGAATCCCGGCTCATCCCGCAAGGCACGCAGGATGGTATCGTACAGTCCGGTCAGAGCCGGACCCACCAGCCACCCGGCGGCGACCGCCGCCAGCAGGCACAGCGGCAGGCTGCCCAGCCAGAGGGCAATGCCTGCCAGAATTGCTGCCGGGACGCAGACTAACATCGCCAGTGCCCCGGACAGGAAAATGCCGTCCAGATCCCGGCTCAGAATTTCAAACAACCGCGCCAGCCCTTTTTTGCGGGGCGTATCCGGGTTGATTTCTGCACCTTCCGGCATAAAGTTCTGTTCAAACATCATTCTGCTTCCTCCATTGCGGTTCGTTTTACAGTTTTATTGTACCACAGTCAGAGAGAAAACGGGTTGTAGAAAAGAGGCTGCTTTTTTGGAGAAAAACGGCATCATTCCGGCTGCACCCCTGACCGGACGGTAATATTTTCAAAACTGACATTCCGGCAGTACTGCATCCGGATGTTTTGCTCCGGGCCGCCGTTGTCCTCTAACACCACATCCTTGAAGCAAATGTTCTTCACCTCATAGCCCGGCACATCAAAGCCCTTCAGCTCGATGGCAGGACAGGTGTGCCATACATGGTCGTGGTCAATGTATCGTCCAAGCAGCGTCACCCGATTATAGCGGAAATCTTCCAGCACAGGCGGCACAGGTGCACCGATGCCGTCATCGTTGTACCCGACCGAATGCACCATGACATGAGAGAGGGTGCAGTCCCGTACTTCCACATTCCGGACATAGCCGCCCCGCTTTTTCGTAACCTTGATCTCCAGCCCGGAGGTGGATACTGCCATATCACAGTCCCAGATCTTCACATCCTCCACACCGCCGCTCATCTCGCTTCCGATGCAGATACCGTGTCCGAAACCGCTGTGGCAGTCGAACACGCGGATGTGTTTCGTCGGGCGGTCGATGATATTCCCCTCCGGGTTCTTGCCGGACTTGATGGCAACGGCATCGTCTCCGGTAAAAAACTCGCAGGCGAAGATCGTACAGTTTGTGGAAGAATCCGGGTCCCAGCCGTCCCCGTTCCAGACACCATCCGACCGGATGGTACAGTGGTCGGTCACGATTTGGTCGGAGTAGACCATATGCAGATTCCAGCTTGCGCCGTTTGCAAATGTCAGCCCTTCCATCCAGATGTTCCGGCAGTTGCTCATGTTGACAAGTCTCGGCCGGACGCGCCCCGGAATCGTATCGGCATTTTCGCAGGTAGAAACAAGAGTGGCATTTTGGGCAAGGTAGTCCTTCAGCCTTTCCCGCTCGCTTGCAATGATGCGCTCTGCCAGCAGTTTTCCGCCGGATGCAATCGTTCCCTTGCCGCGCAGAATTACGTTTTCACAGTTTGGCCCGGCAGTATGGTCAAGCGTACCGAGGTTCAACAGGCTGCTGTAGCACTCCATCTCAGTGCCCTCAAAGCGGCTGGAAATGCGCGGCAGATAATCCTCTGGGTCTGCTGTGCCTTGCAGCACAGCTCCTTCTTCAAGGTAAAGTTCCATATTGCTGTGCAGACGCAATGTGCCTGTGCAGTAAACACCTGCCGGAAAATAGATTTGTTCACGCTCGCCGCAGTCGTCGATGGCTTTTTGCAGGGCGGCAGTATTCATGGCCTTTCCATCGCCCACAGCAGAATAAGGAGATGCAGTCACATCCAAACAGCGTTTGGTCGGTGTTGTCCGGATAGTCAATTCCCCAATGCTGCCGCTCCGCCACTGAACGAACAGCGAATAGGTCGTTTCCGGACGCAGATTCTCCAATGTACAGTGGGTCTTTTGGGTATGAGCAGCAGCGGCATCGTCCAGCAGGACGGTATAGGTTTCGACCGCACCGGCAGCGGCGGGCTTATCCCAGAACAAGGTAATGCTTGTATCGGTGCAGCAGGCGGTCAGGCCGTTCTGTGAAAAGAAATGGTTCGGCATAAAAGCTCTCCTTATAACAGACTCTGATAAGCTTCCAGATACCGCAGCCCCAATGTGCGCAGGGCTTCGGTGGTAAAGTGCAGTCCATCCGGGCGTGCTGTCAGGCCTTTTGCCGAGACTACGGCACACCGGGGCAGCTGCGCTGCCCACTCCGGCAGACGACGGTTGAATTCGTGCAGCAGTTCTGCGGGTGTTCCGTGAAAGCCGTTTTCCGGCCAGCCCAGTTCGCCCACCACGATGGGCAGATCGCCGAGTTCTTTCCGGAACGCCTGCATCGTGCGCTGAAACTGTTCGGGGTAGGCTTCCAGCTGTTCCGGTGCAAGGCAGTCGCTCTCACCCTGATGCCATAAAATCGCCGTAAGCGCAGAAGTACGCTGTGCCAGCCTTGCCTGAAACACGGCATGGTCAAACAGCACCTCGCCCGGCTGCCACTGGGAAATGCGGGTGCCGCCGTCTGCACATGGAATCAGGCCGATTTTTGCTCCGGTCTCTTTTTGCAGCTGCGCCGCAAAGCTGGCTGCAAGGTTTGCCCCGCTGCGGGGAACTGCCCCTTCCACCACGGCCCGGTCCACATTGATTGGTTCGCTCATCTCCTGCCAGCGGCCCATCCGCAGCATAAAGCAGTCCGGTGCAGTGATGGCGTTTTCCTTTGTCAGGTCGCCGCGCCCGGCCATGTTAGACTGCCCCACCAGCAGAAAAGAATGGATATCTGCTGCCGCTTCATGCAGCCCATCGTTGATCCATAATGCCATAACAAAACGCCTCCTGCGTGTTTTTTAACTCAGTATAGCACAAAAGCAGCCGACATTCACGAACGGCTGCTTCTATGCTGTGAAAATGATGAAGAAGGAGAAAACCAAGCAAAAAGTCTTGGGAGGAATACCGCTCCCACCTCCATCGGCGGCAGATGCCGGTGGCAATCAATGGATGCAGGTTGCACGATGCGGATTTCCTGTGGCTTCAGAATATCACATTCTGCCCGGTTCTGCCTGTACAAATCCGGCATTCTTCTTGAACCGGAGCGACATTCTGCGGGCAAATCTTGCAAATTATAATAAAGTATATTATTTTATAGGCAGGAGAAAATGGTGAAGGAGAGAGCAACTTGTATACACTGTTGATCGTGGACGATGAGGAGATCGAGCGTGAAGGAATGGCACAGTTCATACCGTGGGATTCCTATGAGATAAAGGTCGTTTCCACCGCTCGGAACGGTGCCGAGGGGTTGGAAAAAATCGCAAAATTCCGGCCTGACCTCGCCATCGTGGACATCAAGATGCCGGTGATGAACGGCATTGAGATGATCCGGCAGGCAAAGGAGCAGTACCCGGATATGACCTTTGTGGTGCTTTCCGGCTATGGTGACTACGAATTTACCAGTCAGGCCATGGAGCTGGGGGTGCGGCATTACATCCTCAAGCCCTGCGATGAATCCAAAATGATCCCGGTGCTGAACAAGGCGTTTGCGGAACTGGAAGAAGCCCGCAAAAAGAATGCACGCTCCGAAAAGCTGGAGACCGAAGCCCGGCTGCTGAAGCCCTATGCACGGGAGCAGCTGTTCCGGGATCTGCTGTTGGGAAAGGCGCAGGCATCTTCCGGCGCACGGCAGCTTGTGGACGAACTGGGCGGCGAACAGCGCATGGTCCTGCTGTTGGATTTCCGCCTCAAATGCGGATTCGACTCGCTGGAACGGTATGTCGTGGGCAATATGCTGGGCGACCTTTTGCCGGACGGCACCCTGCTCATGACCACCGGTGTGGACCGGGATGTTCTGGTTCTGGCAGATGCTATGGCGGAATCCAGTGTGGAAACAGCGGTTCAGGTGCTCAAAAAAGAATTCAAGCGGTTTGAAACGCTTCCAATGCTTTCTTCTGCCAGCCGGACAGGAACGCTTGCAGAGCTTTCCGTGCTGTTCCGGCAGGCGCAGGAGCTTTTGCAGCTGAACATGGATGAAAACGAGCCCGCCCTTCTGCGCCCTTCCCGGAATGCGGCATTGCCGGAAACGGTGAACGAGATCTTTGATCTGGAAGCACTGCGGCAGACCGGCAGCTATGAGGAGCTTTTGCAGGAGCTTGCGTTTTCCTTTGCCAAAATGGAGGCAAAGGACTATCGCCCGCAGCAGCGGCAAAAGCTCTGCGAGCTGGCGTGGAAGCTGCTGTTCGAGGACAAGGCTGCCCCGGAGGATTCGCTCCCGGCATGGGCAGATGCTCTGACCGCCGCATGGAACCACCCCCAGCCCGATGCTCGGAGCCGGGAGATCTTTCTTGCCATCTACGAAAACCTCCCGGAGCCGGAGTTCAGCTTGCAGACCATTGCACAGCAGCGGCTTTTCATGAGCGAAGATCACCTGCGGCGCATCTTCTCCCAGATGACCGGCAACCGGTTCTCGGCGTATCTGGAACACTGCCGCATCACACAGGCCCGGCGGCTGCTGGAATTTCAGCCGGATATGAAGATCAGCCGTCTGGCGGAACTGGTGGGCTACCCGCTGGACGGACAGTATTTTTCCAAAGTATTCCGTAAGATCTGCGGCGTGACACCGACGGAATACCGGAACCATCATTGAACAGGCTGCTTTTGAATGTCGGTTTTTTCCAAGAGAAAGACCGACATTTTCCATTTTGTTTTTGAAAAAAAGCGATACAATAAAAGCAACAAAAGGGTGCGTACCATACAGGGAGCGACGGCTCCCCCGTAACAGAAAACACGAAGGAAAATGGAGGAAATTCTCATGAAGATCTCTCGCAGAAACTTTCTGAAGGTCGCCGGTGCTGCCGGTGTGGCATCCGCACTGGCCGCCTGCGGCGGCGCATCCAGCTCCACCGCTGCTTCTTCTGCCGCATCCGGCAGCGCATCTGCCGTAAACGGCGATGTGACCATTCGCTTTACATGGTGGGGCGGCCAGACCCGTCACGACCTGACCCAGAAAGTGCTGGACAAGTACACCGAGCTGAACCCCAATGTGCATTTTGAGACCACCCCCTCCGGCTGGGATGGCTACTTTGAGAAGCTGGCTACCGACACAGCCACCGGCGGCATGGCTGATATCGTCCAGATGGACTATATGTACATCTCCACCTACGCCAAGAACGGCTCTCTGGCAGACCTGTCCTCTTATGCTTCGGACGGCACGCTGGATATTTCCAACGTGGACGATGCCCTGATCGATGCAGGCACCATTGGCGGCAAGATGGTGGGTATCCCGCTGTCCACCTCGCTGGTCTCCTTCATCTACAACCCCTCTGTGCTGGAAGAGGCCGGTGTCACCGCTCCTCAGAACGGCTGGACCTGGGACGACTTTGTTTCCATCTGCAAGACCGTCAAGGAAAAGACCGGCAAGTACGGCTTCGGCGGCTCTGCGTTCATCGACACCAACCTGCTGAACTACTGGGTGCGTGAGCATGGTGTCTCCCTGTTCGCAGAGGACAACAAGAGCCTGGGCTTTGATGATGTGCAGATCCTGACCGATTACTTCCAGCTTTGGAAAGAACTGATCGATGCCGGTGCCGCACCGAACCCCGATGAGTACGAGCAGATTGCGACCCTTGGCAATGACGCAAGCCCGGTCATCACCGGCGATGCAGCATTCCACCAGTCCTGGAACAACTTTGGCACCATCGGTGCAAATGCCGGCAACGACACGCTGGAGCTGCTGGTTCCCCCGGTGAAGAAGGCCGGAGAGAAAGCTCTTTGGTACAAGCCCGGCATGTTCTTCTCCGTGTCCGAGACTTCCAAGGTCAAGGATGCTGCTGCCGCTTTCATCAGCTGGTTCCTGAACAGCGACGAAGCCAACGACATCATGCTGGGCGAGCGCGGCACTCCCTCCGCAAGCAACTCCCGTGATCATCTGACCAGCAGCGGCGCGCTGACCCAGAAGCAGGTTGAAATGTTCGACTTCGTTTCCGATGCCGCTGATTACTGCGGCGATACCCCGGCACCGGACCCCTCCGGTATTTCCGAGATCAACACCCAGTTCAAGAACATTGCCTACAGCGTGTTCTACGGTCAGGCCACTCCCGCCGAGGCTGCACAGCAGTTCTATGACGAGGCCAACAACATCCTCGCCACCAACAACTAATGAAACCATGCGGGAGGGGTCACTCCACAGACCCCTCCCGCCTTTTTGTGAAAAGGAGGCCTCGCTGTGTCAAACACAAAAGCTGTTGCGCTGAAAAAGCACAATTTTGGCGATGATACCAAAGTCGGCTATCTGCTGCTGGCTCCGTGGCTGTTTGGATTCATCTTCATGTATGTGATCCCGGCTGCGATGTCCATCTACTATTCCTTTACGGATTATAACCTGCTGTCCGCCCCCAACTGGGTCGGACTGAAAAACTATATCACTATTTTTACAACCGATAAGACCTTTCGCAAGGCGTTGGTCGTTACGTTCAGCTATGTCTTTATCATGGTGCCGCTCCGTCTGGCCTTTGCGCTGTTCGTGGCAACGTTGCTGAACAAAAAGCACATGGGCATGGCGTTTTATCGTGTTCTGTATTACATCCCGTCCATCGTCGGCGGCTCTATCGCTGTTTCCGTGGTCTGGAAGCAGATTTTCGGCAACAAGGGTGTTCTTATGAGCCTGCTGTCTGCCATTGGCATCGAACAGAAATTCTCCCTGCTGGGCAACCCCAAAACTGCTCTGTTCGTCATCGTCCTGATGGGTGTGTGGCAGTTCGGTTCCTGTATGCTGGTGTTCCTCTCCGGGCTGAAGCAGATTCCGAATTCCCTGTATGAATCTGCTTCGCTGGATGGTGCTTCCAAGATGCAGCAATTCTGGAAAATCACCATGCCGATGCTGACCCCGACTATCTTCTTCAACCTCATCCAGCAGATCATCAACGGTTTCCGCGTCTTTACCGAGAGTTACGTTATCACGGATGGCGGCCCCATGAACAGCACTCTGACCTATGTGCTGTACCTGTACCGCTCGGCATTTGCAAACTTCCACATGGGTTACTCCTGCGCACTGGCATGGATTCTGGTTGCCATCATCGGAGTTATGACCCTGATCCTGTTCAAGAGCCAGAACAGCTGGGTTCATTACGAAGGGTAAGGAGAAAGAAAAATGGTTGGTCAGAAAAGTACAAAGGCACAATCCGTGTTCTTCCACATTTTTTCCTGTGTTCTGGGCTTTATCATGGTGTATCCGCTGCTGTGGCTGCTGATGAGCTCTTTCAAGTCCAACGACACCATGTTCCACAACGCATGGTCGCTCATCCCGGAAAAGTGGGATATTCTCACAAACTACCTTTCCGGCTGGAAGGGTATCGCGGGCATTCCGTTCTGGCGGTTTACATTGAACAGCGTCATCGTTACTGTGGTCTCGGTTGCAGGCACTATCTTCTGTTCCCTGCTCGCCGCCTATGCGGTTTCCCGCCTGAAATTCAAGGGTGCAAACTTCTGGTTCGGCTGCATCGTCATGACTATGATGATTCCTTCGCAGGTCATGGTAGTGCCCCAGTACATCATCCTGAAAAAGCTGGGACTTTCCGATACGCTGGTTTCTATGACCCTGCCGTGGGTGTTCGGCTACGGCTTCTTCATCTTCCTCATCGCCCAGTATATGCGCGGCATTCCCCGTGATCTGGACGAGGCTGCCATGCTGGACGGCTGTTCCAAGCCCGGCATCCTGTTCAAAATTATGATTCCCATCGTCAAGCCCGCCATCGTGACCGCAGCCATCTTCGCCTTCTACTGGATCTGGCAGGACTTCTTCCAGCCGCTGATCTTCGTTTCCAGCCCGAAGAATTATACCATCCCGCTGGCACTGAAGCTCTACACCGACCCCAATAGCTACAACAACTACGGCGGTCTGTTCGCTATGTCGGTGCTGTCGTTGCTGCCGGTCATCATCGTGTTCATCCTGTTCCAGAAATATATCGTTGAAGGTATCGCCACTGACGGCATCAAGGGTTAAGTTCATTCATCAAGGCACTGTGCGGCGCGTACAGTGCCTTTTTTCAAAAGAGAGGTTTTTGTGTATGATTCTCAACCGGAATAGTCAGATCGTTGCTACGGAGCCGCCAAAGCCCGTACAGTATGCCATCTCTGCCTTGCAGAGAGATAAGAAAGCTGTATTCACAGAGACCGGAATGCCCGGCGGCGATATCGTTCTTGCAAAGGATAGTGACCTTCCGCCGGAGTGTTTCTGCCTGCAGGTGCATGAGGACAGACTGATGCTGACCGCCGCCGATGCCCTCGGCTTTGTATACGGTCTGTTTGAAATCAGTCGCCGTTTTCTGGGTGTGCAGCCCTTCTGGTTCTGGAACGATCAGAAATTTATCCAGACCGATGGCGTGACTGTGCCGCAGAATTTCACATATGAAAGCAAGCCCGCACGGGTACGGTACCGCGGCTGGTTCGTCAACGATGAAACTCTGATTTCCCACTGGAAGGTGGAACGCCGCAGCGAGATGCCCTTTGTGATGGTCTTTGAGACGCTGCTGCGGCTGGGCGGCAATCTGGTGATTCCCGGCACGGGCAAAAACGGCCACCGCTACCATGATCTTGCAGCGGATATGGGCCTCATCATCACCCACCACCATGCCGAGCCGCTGGGAGCCGAAATGTTTGTGCAGGCGTACCCGGAGCTGGAACCAAAGTTCGGTCTCTACCCGGAAAAGTTCCGCGCGCTCTGGCAGCAGGCCATTGACCGGCAAAAAAATACACCCACCGTCTGGAACATCGGGTTCCGGGGGCAGGGCGATAAACCCTTCTGGGAGGACGACCCCCAGTACGACACCCCGGAAAAGCGGGGCGCACTGATTTCCTCCCTCATCCGGGAACAGTATGATCTGGTCAGGCACAGCGACCCGCATGCCGTCTGCTGCACCAATCTGTATGGGGAGACTATGGAACTGTACCAGCAGGGCTGCCTTGATCTGCCGGACGAGGTGATCAAAATCTGGGCAGACAATGGTTTCGGCAAGATGGTCAGCCGCCGTCAGGGTAACAGCAATCCGCGTGTGAAAGCACTGCCTCCGCAGGGCGATACCGGTGCGCATGGTCTGTATTATCACGCATCCTTTTATGATTTGCAGGCGGCAAGTCACATTACCATGCTGCCCAACAGCACGGAGTTTGTCTGCGAGGAGCTGACCAATGCTCTCCGTCACGGTGTGGACGATTATTGGCTCATCAACTGCTCCAACGTCAAACCCCATGCATATCTGCTGGATTATATCGCCCAGCTCTGGCAGAACGGCACCGCCGACCCGGAGGGACACTGCATCGCTTATGCACAGGCTTACTACGGCAAAGCCAATGCCCTGCCCGTGGCAAAATGCCTTGCCGGATATGCGGACCATGCCGTATCGTACGGGGAACACCCGGACGACCATGCAGGTGATCAATTTTACAACCATGTGCCCAGGATGCTTATTACCCAGTTCCTCCGTGACCGCACCCAGCCCAGCGAGGACCTGAACTGGCTATGTGACCGTCCGGCTCTGAGCGGGCAGGCAGCATGGTGCGGTGAAAAATTCCGAGAAGCCATGCAAAACTATGAGCAGTATCTTCGCCAATGCGAAGCTACTGCTGCCACTCTGACTGGTGCCGCACGGACACTTTTTCAGGATACGCTTTTGATGCAGGCACAGCTCTACACATTCTGGGCAGAGGGCGGCGAGGACGTATGCGCAGCACTGGAGGCCGGTTTCGTGGGCGACTGGAAGCATTGCTTCTATCAGGCAGGCCGGGCAAAAAATGCCTACACTGCCGCAAATGCTGCCATGCGGAACCGGGAACATGGAAAATGGATTGACTTTTACGCCAACGAGTGTCAAACTGATGTTAAACAGTCGGCACAGCTTTGTGGTTACCTGATGAGCTTTGCACGTACAATGGGCGAAGGCCCGCATTTTTACGAATGGATGCGGGAGTTTAACGACAGCGAAGCGGACCGCCGTGTGATGCTGATCCTGAACACGGACAATCACCCGGATGATGACACCCTTTGGCGGCTTATGGAGCAGCACTGGGGGCAGTAAACGAAATGTGAGGAAAGGCCATGTTCCACCGAGCCAAAAAACAGTTTCTTGATTTACCGCTGGCACAGAAATTTGTCGGTATCTTTGCGGTACTGACCCTGCTCAGCGGTGCGCTGATGATCGGCGCACTGCATTTGGGACTTTCAGTCTTTGAGGAAAAGTTCTATGAGAAATCCCTGCAGGAACTGGATTTTTTCGTGCAGAAGGTGGACGATGATATTCAGGGCATTGACACCCTGACCCGCAGCATCGCCGTGGATTCCACGATTCAGCAGCAGATGAACGCCCTTTCAAACGCAGACCCGGAGACAGCAAATTACTATTATCTGCTCACAGGCATCCGCCCGCTCCTGCTGGAAAAAATCTATCAGGACGGGCAAATCAGCAGCCTGCAATATACCGATCTGTATGGACATACACTGACCATCGGGCAGGATATGCCCGACCCCGGTGCGGCCCGGTTGACCGCCCTTGAAATGTCGCTGAACCAGACCCCCGGCGGCTTTACACTGGTGTCATCCGACAGTGCAGACTATCCGTACATCCTCTGTGGGCGGAGAATCTTGCGCAGTCAGGACATGAGCCTGAAAAAACTGGGCACCGTTGTGGTAGCACTGAATGTCGAGAAATTGCTGGACAATGAGATTCACCGCCTTTCCAGCAAACCATCTGAACTGTATCTGTACAATTGTCAGACGCTGGTTTATCACAGCGGTAAGGCGGCGGATGCCGTTGTGCTGCCGGACAGCGCACAGGGTTATAAGATCCAGACCTTGAGCGGCAAGAAAAAATTCATCTGCTGGCAAACCAGTTCACTTACTGGACTTCGGCTATGCAGTGTATTTGACTACCATGAAATCTATGGCCAAATCAATGCGGCTCGAAATGCCCTGATATTCGGTGAATGTGCGATTCTGCTTCTGTTTGCATGGGTGCTTCTGCATATGGCGCGCCTTGTCACAAAGCCAATCCATACTCTGGGCGAAGCGGTGCAGACGGTTGACCAGCAGGAGGGTAACTTTGCAGCAGCCCGCGCCCTGTTGCCGAAAGACATCTCGGCAGATGAAATTGGCACATTGACAAAAGAATTTGATTCCATGCTGGGCAAGATCGACACACTGATCCATGAGAATTACGAAAAACAGATTCTCCTGCAGGAAACCCGGTATAAGATGCTGCAGGCACAGATCAACCCGCACTTCTTATACAACACCCTCGGAACGCTGAACTGGCTGGTCAAAGCAGGCAACCGGGAAGATGCCTGTAAGATGATCGTCAGTCTGGGCGACATTCTCCGTGCCGCCCTCAGCCCGCGCCAGAATTCTACCGCGGCAGCAGATGTACAGCTGGCAGGCAGTTACATCGCCATTCAGCAACTTCGCTATAAGAGCCGTGCGGAGTTTACGCTGACGGCATCCGGTGAACTGGAGCAATGGTCCTTGCCGCACTTTACCTTGCAGCCGCTTGTAGAAAACGCAATCCATTATGGCGTGGAGGACAGTGATGAAGTTTGCAAAATCGATGTGATCGTGCAAGCAGAGGATGATACCTTGACATTGATTGTTCACAATACTGGAAAGCCTGTCAAACCAGAGAAGCTAACTAAGATACGAACCTTCACAGTCAAACCGCAGGGACACGGCATTGGCTTGAAAAACATCTACGAGCGGCTGTCTATGCTTTACAAGGCCTTTGGGTTTGATTTTGACAGTGATGAATCCGGCACGACGGTCAAAATTGTACTGAAGCAGGAAAATCTGGCCGTTTCGGAAGATATTAGTGATACTTCTACCGCTTTACCGCAATAAATTTCGCAAAACAATATTGACGCACCTACACTTTCATGATACCCTTTATTCCAAATCCTGCTGACAAAAGTGGTGGTTCTCACCGTGATAACCACCACTTTCAGTGGACGATTGCCCAGAAAGAACGTACCGCCCGCAACACACCCGATTCATTTTGCCGCCGATTCACCCGACAAAATCATCGCTGCGCTGCGTGGGCGGTATTTTTCTTTTATGGGAAACGCACCTTGAAAATTTCATGAGCCGACCGGACGTGATACCGACTTTTCGTCAACGCCGCTGCACAAACAGGGGTAGGAACTTCGTTCGGAGCAAACGGTGACCCACATACATGAGCAGCACAACCTCTACTTATTTTTGCGCCTTAACAATTCGGAAACATTTGTTGAAAATGCGTTTTGAGCGCAGCGGTAGAGGGCAAGAACCGTCCCGTGGCCACAAATTTTCAATTCTTGAAAATGTTGTGTTCCACCGGGACTTCACTTCTTCAATGC
>QWCE01000741.1_pt1 | contig 57775 bp, 59 predicted proteins | sample 1972531 | NCBI WGS metagenome assembly QWCE01 (sample SAMN09866716, study PRJNA288562) | Human gut metagenome isolate term4_stool, whole genome shotgun sequencing...
ATATGACAAAGGAGTGAAAAAGTACGTGACTACAAACAATAACGAACCAAGCACTTGGGCGAAAGAAGCCTGGGAGTGGGGCAAAGAAAAAGGTATCACCGACGGAACAAATCCTAAAGGGGTATGTACACGTGAGCAGGTGATATCGATGATAGAGAGATATGATAAGCAAAGGGAAAGATGAAGATATCTATAAAATACAAGCCGAAGTGTGAGGAGAGACCTTGGCTTGTAGTACGAGTAGGTGGAAAGTATGAGCAGCACGCTCACTTAAAGACTAAGAGCGATGCTGTGAAAGTGAGGTCTTTGATAGATGCTGGAAGATATCCATACTGTAAAGATTATAAAATTGCGATGCAGAGACTGCTCACAGAAGAAGAGTTTAAGAAGCTAGATAAGAAGCAAAGATATCATAATAAAAGGAAGGTGTGAAATGAAAAGAGAAGATTTGATAAGGAAATTATCAAGCAGAAAGTTTTGGGCATGTATCACAGCGGTGATCGTGTCTTTGATAGCTTTTACTAAGGCTACACCAGAAACCACTGAAAGAGTAGTTGCACTTGTAGGAGCGATAGGCGGACTATGTGTGTATATGTTAAGTGAGGGCATGGCAGACAGTAAGAGTGAGAGTGTTACGAATATTATTAAAACCGAAGATTTTAAAGAACCTGGAGAATGATCTCCAGGTCTTTTTTAATGCAAAAAAATATTTAAAAAAATTAAATTAAATGGTTGACAATGTCGAACAAATAAAGTATAATTATATATAGAAAGAGAGGTGAGATAGTGAATGATTTAGAAGATAAAATAAAAAAGCTGCGTGAAATAGTACACGAAATCACGCAGTTAGTCTTAGAAATCGGAACATTGATCGCAGTAATCAAAATGCTCCTAAGTCAGTAGAGAGAGAGGTTAAACCTCTCCTCTCTATAAATTTTATCTTAAAACATTCATAAAATCAAATGTTAAAGAATATTTTAAAATTAGTATTCAGACTATTAGAATTAATTATAGTTTTAGTTGGATTGATATTTTTAATTTTTAGATGACAAAAACGGAGGTAAATTATGGATCTAAGAAGAACATGCAGAATAGGTATTAGAATTGACGAAACGGTAAAAGAAGTAGTTCAAAATGAAGCTGCAAAGCAAAATAGAACTATGAGCAATTTAATTGAAAGTCTTATACTTGATAAATATCAAGAAGAGATTGAGTTGCTAAGAGAAGAAAAAAACTCAAAATAAATAAGAGCCACGAAGGCTCTTCTTTAATTGGTCAAAAATCCGTCAAAAGATTTGTAATTTTTCATAATGAAATATAAATGTTTTTATAGTTTAAATTTGGTGTAATTGTGGTTTGTACTGCTTTGTATGTCTTTATATGGAAATATTAAAGATGTAATGTTATAATGATTTTATGAAAGGAAAATTTATTACATTTGAAGGTCCAGATGGTTGTGGCAAGACCACCATCGTGGAAATGATTTATAAAAAATTAGAAGATCTTGGCTACAAAGTCATTAAGACTAGGGAACCTGGAGGCACAGACATCTCAGAAAAGATTAGAGATGTGATCTTGGATGTAAATAACGACGAGATGAGCCCAAGGTGTGAAGCACTTCTTTACGCTGCATCACGCGCCCAACATACAGAAGAGAAGATAATTCCGTACTTGAATAAAGGATATATAGTACTTTGCGAAAGATATATTTTGTCTTCTTATGCTTATCAAGGCTATGGTAGAGGGCTCTTAGAAGGAGTTGTAGCGATAAATGACTTTGCGACTTCTGGTTTAAGACCTGATCTTACTATACTTTTGATGGGAGATTACAGAGTCGGCCTCGAAAGAAAGAATGAAATGGGCGCCGATAGACTTGAGCTTGAGTCAACAGATTTTCACAAAAAAGTCTACAAGGGCTATGAAGAGATTGCGAAATATGAAGACGTAACTGTCATCGATGCAAACTCAGAATTAGAAACTGTATTCAATAATACATTAGAGAAGATATTGGAGATGATTGAATGAAACTTGTTCTAGCAATTGTACAAGATGCGGACAGTGACGATCTTATAGACGAGATAACCAAGGAAGGTTACAGAGTTACAAAAGTTATTTCAACTGGAGGTTTTTTAAAATCTGGTAACTCTACCATTATGATTGGGACTGACGACGAAAAAGTGGATAGACTTATAGAACTCATTTCTCAAAACTGCAAAGTTAGAGAGATTATAAAGTCCATCCAACCTATGAATATGCCAGGCACAAGCATTGCCACCCTACCTATTAAGGTAAAGGTCGGCGGAGCAACTATATTTGTGCTAGATGTTGTAGATTTTAAAAGGTTTTAGGTGATAGTATGAAGATGATAATTGCGATTGTGCAAAATAAGTTCGTAGATGAACTAATAGATAAATTTTACGAAGAAAACATATCAGTGACAAAGGTAAGCTCCAGTGGAGGATTTTTCAAAGCTGGAAACACAACACTTCTTATCGGTTCCAAAGAAGAAGAGTTAGACCATGTCTATGGTATTTTCAAAGAAGTTACTCAAACAGAAGAAATAAAAGACGAAAGAGGACATTTTGAAATATCAGGAGCTACACTATTTGTACTTGATGTGGAAAAATCTCTAAGAATTTAATGTTTAAATCACATCTAAAATTATGCGATGAACTCTCTAGTGAGAAAGTATCCCACGCCTATATCTTCTCTGGAGAAAGTGGCGTCGGCAAGTTCACATTGGCTAAGAGTTTTGCAAGAATGATTTTAAATGAAGAGAAGACTATGCGCATAGAAGCCATAGATGAATATGAAAACCCGGATCTAATTATCCTAGATGGCAAGCTTTCAAAATCACAAATTGACGATATGATTTTAGAATCACTGAGCCTTCCATTCGAAGCGAAGAATAAAATCTATATCATAAACCATTTTGAAAATATGTCTGTTGAAGGTCAAAATGCAATTCTAAAGACATTGGAAGAGCCACCGGAGCATCTAGTAATAATACTTGTTACGAGCAATATTTCAAAGCTGCTTCCTACCATAATCTCAAGATCTAGGGTTCTTTCTATAAATTCCGTTAGAGCATCTGATCTTAGAAGCTTCGTTGAATCAAAGGGATTTAAATCACAAGCGGAGCTAATTTCAAATATTTCCAACGGATCCATTAAAGAAGTCACAAACTATTTAGAAAATCCCGAACTTCTAAATAAGAGAAGAGACATTATAAATAGTACAATTAATGTTCTAAGAGGCGGAGTTAGCCAAGGAATGAAGGCTTATCCATTCTTCGAAGAAGAAAGAGAAGAGATTTCATTTGTGCTTCAAGTCTTGGAACTTTTAATGCGGGACATACTCATATATTCAAGGACGAATGAAGAAAAATTTATTTTAAATATTGATTATAAATACGAAATTGTAAGTTTAAACATGGATTCAAAAGCTGCTTTAAAGGCTCTATACACGGTGTTAGACGCAAGAGAAAGCCTAGAGCAAAATGTGAATTTTAGAATTGTTATAGAGTCCATGCTTATAAAGTTGGGGGAACTTAATGATAAAGGTATCAGGAGTTCGTTTTAAGAAAAACGGTAAGATATATTATTTTGACCCAAGGGATGTAGATCCTAAGGTCAATCAAAATGTAATTGTGGAGACTGCCAGAGGAGTAGAATTCGGAACGGTAGTCATAAATAAAGAAGTAGAAGAAAGTGAGTTGGTATCTGAACTTAAGCCTATCTTTAGAGTGGCGACGAAGGAAGATGAAAATATCCAACGTGAAAATAGAAATAGTGCAAGAGAAGCTCTTTTAGTCTGTCAAGACAAAAGCATTGAGCATGGCCTAGACATGAATGTTTTGGGATGCGAATATACTTTTGACAGAGGCAAGCTTCTGTTTTATTTTACTGCAGAAGGAAGAGTCGACTTTAGAGAATTGGTTAGAGAACTGGCATCTATCTTTAGAACTAGAATCGAACTTAGACAAATAGGAGTAAGGGACGAAGCCAAGATGGTTGGTGCCTTGGGATGTTGTGGAAGACCTTGTTGTTGCAGCACATTTCTTTCAGAATTTTCACCAGTTTCTATAAAGATGGCAAAGGACCAAGAACTTTCACTAAATCCAGTTAAAATATCTGGGGTTTGTGGAAGGCTCATGTGCTGTTTAAAGTATGAACAAGACGGCTACGAATGTATCAAGAGAAGAATGCCAAGAGTTGGTGAAATTGTAGAGACAGAAAAAGGAGTCGGAACAGTAATAGACACCTACACCATCCAAGAACTTCTAAAGGTTCAATTTAGAACTGATGACGATACAGATATAGAATTATTTGAAATTTCTGACGTAAAGAGAACTCACAAGATGGACAAGGAATTCTTGCCAGCTAAATCTACTTTAAAAGAAGAAGAATCAAGCGAAGACGAACTTAAAAATTTAGAAAAGGAATAAAAATTAATAGGAAATCTATTATAAGACCTGGGATTTACCTCAGGTCTTCTTTTAAAATTAAAATATCATGATTAAAAATTTATTTTTAAAAATACATAGAAAAATAAAAAATTTAATAGATAAAAGCCTAAAACAGACGGAAAATTCAGTCTATGCTTCTATATTTTTTGTAGCTCTTATAATCTCTAGCATGTATAGCTACTACATATCAGACTACATCGGAAGCTATATGTCTATTTTGTTCACACTTACCATAATTCTATTTATAGGACTTTCAATTTTCTATAGACCTATAAAAAAATTGGTGTTATGGATTAAGAGTTTTAAATCATACAATATCATTTCGCTTTTGATTCTCTACATATTTATATATTATTTTCTTGGAGAAATCTCATACACTTATCCGCTATCTACTAGTGAATACCAAGGAATAATAATTCTTTCAACGATCATAATATTTTTATTTTCAAAATCAATTGCAGTATTTATAAAGAAAAAATCCATAACAAGCATTATATTTTTAATCATAACGTTAATTCCAATAGCAGGAATCTTTTATTTTATAAGTTTTCCAGGATACGATACAAAAGAAGATTATACATATGTAGAAAACAGATCAGAAGAATCCGGTAAAAAATATGAAGTAGAAACCATTTACTATGGCGACGAGACAATGGATCTTACAAGTTATGTAAACTATAGTGGCAAAAAGAAAAAGAGAAGAGATCTTCTTTTCTCTCACAGTCTAACCAAGGCTCCTATAGCTGGAGTCATGTACAAACCTGTAAACGATGAGAAAAAAGACGTGCTATTTATAGTCCATGGAAATCACAGGGCAACTACCAAATCTCACCTTGGATATGAATATCTAGGAAGGTACTTGGCAGAAAGAGGAATCGCAGTGGTCTCTGTGGATATGAACTATCTAAATGGATTTTTAAAATATGGCTTAAGTGGTGAAAATGATGCAAGGGCTATGGCTCTGTATAGAAATATAGATTATATATTAAATTTGGAAGAAAATAGAGATTTAAATAGAGAGGTCTTTTTAGCAGGTCACTCCAGGGGAGCAGAAGCTGCTACAATATTGAAATCTTTTACAGAAATTGAGAAACTACCTGAAGATGGAAATAAAAACTTGGCGCTAGATGTAAAGATAAAAGGCATCATCACCATCTCTGGGACCTATGGACAGTACAGTCCTTCTGGCAAGAATTTAAAACTTAAAGATGTAAATTTCCTATGTATTCACGGCACAAACGACAGTGATGTGGAAGGGTTTGAACAACTAAATCAATATGAAAATATAGAAAATAGAGAAGGATATTTTAAATCGGCAATCTATATTCCATATGCAAATCACGGAAATTTCAATACTATGTGGGGCGATTATGACCTAGATCCTCCAGATGCCTATTTTTTAAATAGAAAAGCTCTACTGCCAGGAGATGATCAGAGAAAGATATTGGAAGTACTTATAGAGAAATTTATCGGAGCAGTAAATGGCACTGAAGATAGAAATATTTTCTATGACCTAAAGAAAGAATCTTTAAATATTCCAAACCTTGACTACTATCAAATGTTTGAAGAAGGTGGAGGATCTAAGATTGCAAACTTTGATGAAGATTACAAGATAAACACTTCAACAAATGGCAATTTCGACATCACCTACCAAGGATTCTATAGCATCTACGAAGATATCGTTAAGATAGGCGATGCAGATTACAGTGGTGGGCTTTACTTAAAGTCTCGCTCTACTGGAAACTTAAGCTTCTTTGCAAGAGAAGATGCGAAAGGACTTAAAAAACTCTCCTTCGACATAATTAAGAATAGTGGCGATGGAAAGATAGAGGTATCTGTTACAGATTATTACGGAAGAAAGTACACCTACGATATTTCTAAAATCAAAGATTTGCCAAGTGAAACCTGGGTGGAAAGATCTAAGATAGAGCATATAAAAGACGATGGAAATGAATATTTAGGATACACGACAGTCAGCTTAAATCTTTTGGAAGCAGAGGCAAAAGGCGTTGATATTTCAAGGATTAGATATATTGATTTCAACACAAAAGGAAGTTGTGATTTAATACTAGATAATATTTTATTTTCTGATTGACTAATATATTATTGGGTATAATCCTTATTAGGGAGAAGGATTATCATGACAAAGACACAACTTGTAAATGTATTTAATACAGACGACAAAGACACCGTTAGAAATATGTTTTTTCTAATAGGTGATATGATGAGTCATAGAGAAGATCTAATGGATTCATTCAACAATATAAATTCAAAATATTATGGCAAAGTTACTTTTGGGTATAGTGGATTTACAGTGCTTCTTAAGACCTCAGAAATACCACGAGTTATTAAATTTATATCTCAAAAAGGTATTGATGTCTACAGTGTTTTTGAAGTGTTTAAACCTAATTAAACCCAAATGACTGTATAAAAATTTTAGGAGGAATATAAATGACACTATTTGAACAAATGAATGAACAATTTAACTTTGAACTACAATCTGGTTATATCTACTTAGATATGGCAGCTAAATTAAAAGAACAAGGAATGGACGGATTTGCACATTTCATGATGAAACAAGCTTATGAAGAATATGAACACGCAATGAGATTTTATCATTTCTTATTCGAAGTTGATGAAAAAGTTGAATATCTAGCTATTGAAAAACCAAATGTAGAATTCAAAAACTTCACAGAAATTTTCAAAGAAGCTCTAGAACATGAAAAAGAAGTAACTTCAAGAATCAACGCACTTTACAAGAGAGCAACTGAAGAAGGAGATTACAGAGCAGTTGAATTCCTTGGATGGTTCGTAAATGAACAAGTTGAAGAAGAAGACACTTTCAGAGCATTAATTGAAAAATTCGAAAGAGTTCATGAAAACTGGTCAGGTCTATATATTCTAGATCACGAACTAGGATCAAGAGAATAATATAAATAAAACAGAAATAAGAGTTGCTTAGGCAGCTCTTTTTTTATATAAATTTTTAATAAAATCCATGTAGAACTTCTGATTAATAACTTTTAAATACAAGCATTTTACTATGTTAGAACGATAATCAGGGTATCTTCTCATAAAATGTAAATTATGATAATATAAAAACAGTATGGAGGATATCAATGGACAAGAAATTTAGATCAGTATTTTTTTTGGGCCTTACTTCGATTATTTGGGGATTGGCATTTGTATTCCAATCAACTGGCATGGACCATGTAGGGCCATATACCTATAATTTTGGCAGGGGACTTTTAGCAGGAATCTCCCTACTCATATTAATACTAGTAAGACCTAAGTCAATGAAGGAAGACCATGAGGTAGATAAAAAGCTAACCATAAAAGGCGGAATAGTAATAGGGCTATGCTTGGCAGTTGGACAAAACTTACAACAACTTGGAATAGTTTGCACTGATGTGGGAAAGGCAGGATTTTTAACCACGCTTTACATAGTATTTATTCCACTACTATATTTATTCTTCGGAAAAAAACCAGATAGAAAAGTATTTATTTGCGTACTACTCGCTGCAGTAGGGCTCTACTTTATATCTATAAAAGAAGGATTCGTTATAGAAAAAGGTGACATTCTTTTAATTCTCGGTGCAATCGGATACGCAGTACATCTTATGGTGATCGCACATTATTCACCAAAGACAGATAATGTCATGCTATCCTGTATACAATTTTTCGTATATTCAATCATATCTTTAATCATTGCACTATTTACAGAAGACGTGACACTTTCAGGAATGTGGGACGCTAGAATCTCTCTACTATACACAGGAGTTCTCTCAAGTGCGGTAGGATATACAATATCCATAGTAGCTTTAAAAGATTTCGATGCAACTATAGGATCACTTATTCTTTCGCTTGAAAGTATAGTTGCAGCCATAGCTGGGGCAGCAGTGCTACATCAATTCTTGACACCAAGGGAAACATTTGGCTGTGCAATTGTATTCTTGGCTACAGTTCTTGCTCAAGTAGATACGTCTAAGATAAAAAGTTTCTTAATCAGAAGAAGAGAAAAAGAACAGGCGATTGATAAAGCTATTTAAGACTTGCTTATGCGAGTCTTTTTTTATAATAAATACTTATATTTATAAATATTACAAAATCAACTACACTCCTTAAATGTTTTGTAAGAAATAGTAAGAAGTTTTGTAAATTTTATTTACTATAATATCTGACATAAGAAAAACTTAAGGAGGAAAAAATGAAAGAAAATTTTATAAGAAAGATAGGTTCAATTATATTAATAGGATGTTTAGCACTAGGACTAGCGGCTTGCGAAAAATCTAATGCAAGTGATTATTCAACAGAGTTTGTATCATATGAAGAGGTGCAAGATGAATTTGTAAAGACTTGTGAAAGTCTAAATTGGCCAGATGGATATGAAATTCCAAAAGAAATCGACTATGAAAAAGAAAATACACAGTACCAAAAGGGATTTGGAAACACAAGAGCGAGCCAATATTGGGAAGCTGCTTGGGAAAAGGAATGGTTAAATACCTATAAAACAGATCCACAAAGAGCAGAGCTTGCCCTAGAAGAATTAGAAAAAGCAAAGACCATGCTTTATATGTCCGAATCAAAATGCGATGATGCCACAAGAGAAGCTTTTAATAAATCCTTAGAACAAGCTAAAAGCGGAGATCCATCAGGATTTGAAGAAAATATAAAACTAAATGCTCCTGAATAGAGTTACCATAAATAAAAATTTAATACTTTTAAATTAAAAACTCTTAGATTTGCTGAGAGTTTTTTTAATTGCAAAATTTCGTTTTCATAAACCTGTATAAAATTTTTAAAATTTAAAATTTTACAAATTTAGCAGATTATTATAAAAACAGATTTATACTAGAAAATTGTCAAACTCAATGTTATAATATTTGTAGAAACGATTTCAACAGGAGGAAAATGAATGAAAGTATATAGCACTGACAAGGTTAGAAACTTAGCGCTTGTAGGACATAGTGGATCAGGTAAGACAAATCTTACAGAAGCAATGCTATTCCAAACAGGAGCTACTAAAAAAATCGGACTAGTATCAGAAAAAAACACCCTCAGTGACTTCTCAAAAGAAGAGATGGAAAGAGGTTCTTCAATAGGTACATCTGTAATACCGGTTGAGTGGAGAAATTACAAGGTAAACATAATAGACACTCCTGGGTACTTAGATTTTATAGGTGAAGCACAAGGTGCTCTACGTGCATCAGAAGCAGTTCTTATGGTAATAGATGCGACTGCTGGAATAGAAGTAGGCACAGAAAGAATGTGGAAATACACTGAAAATATAGGTTTACCTAGAATCATATTCATAAATAAAATCGATGCAGAAAATGTCAACTTCAGAAAACTTATGGAAGAACTTGAAGAAAAATTCGGTAAAAAAGTAATTCCATTTTCAGTTCCAATAGGAGCTGGAGATGATTTCATAGGTGTAACAGACGTTATCTACCAAAAAGGTTTTAAATATGCAAATGCACAACCTGCAGAAACAGAACTAAACCACGACCAAATAAAAGCAACTGAAAGAATGTATGAAGAAATTGTAGAAGTTGTAGCAGAAGCAGACGAAGTTCTAATGGAAAAATACTTTAACGGTGAAAAATTCACAAGAGAAGAAGTTCTTCGCGGTGTGACTACAGCACTACTAGAAGGTAGAGCAGTTCCACTACTTGTAGGATCTGCAGAAAAGGGAATAGGAATAGACATCCTACTTAACACCATCGTTAACTACATGCCTGCACCAAACGATGAAAGAGCTCACTCAGGATTTAGATATGAATCAGGCGAAGAAAGAAAAGTAGATGCAAACGAACCATTCTCAGCAGTAGTATTTAAAACTATAACTGACCCATTCGTTGGTAAAATCTCTATCTTCAAAGTTACATCTGGCAAGATGACAAAAGATACCCAAATCTATAATGCAAACAAAGAAGAAATGGAAAAACTTGGCGGTATCTTTGTAATAAGAGGTAAGACTCAACTAGAAGTATCAGAACTAAACGCTGGAGATATTGGAGCAACTACCAAACTTCAATTCACAGAAACTGGTGACTGTCTATGTGACAAGAACCATATCGTAAAATACAAGAACTTAAAATACCCTAAACCAGTTTTATTCTATGCAATAGAACCTAAGACAAAGGGCGATGAAGAAAAACTATCTCAATCACTTAGAAGATTAAGAGAAGAAGATCCTTCATTTACAATCGATAGAAATCCAGAAACTAAACAGCTAACCATAGGTGGACAAGGACAAGTACAACTAGATGTAATCCTTGAAAAACTTAAGAATATGTTTGGCGTAGAAGTAGTTAAAGTTCCATTTATAATTCCATATAGAGAAACCATCAGAAAAGTTGCATCTGTACAAGGAAAACATAAGAAACAATCAGGTGGAGCTGGACAATATGGAGACGTTTGGATTAGATTTGAACCTTGCGAAGAAGACTTCGTATTCGACGAAGAAGTATTCGGAGGAGCAGTACCTAAGAACTACTTCCCAGCAGTTGAAAAAGGACTTATCGAATCTAAGGAACATGGAATACTAGCAGGATATCCAGTTACAAACTTCAAAGCAGTTCTATACGATGGATCTTACCACGACGTAGACTCAAACGAAATGAGCTTCAAACTCGCAGCAAACCTTGCATTTAAAAAAGGAATGGAAGAAGCAGGACCAGTCCTACTAGAACCAATCATGTCTGTAGAAGTATCAATTCCAGACTCATATCTTGGAGACGTAATGGGAGATATGAACAAGAGACGTGGAAGAATCCTAGGAATGGACCAACAAGCAGACGGAACTCAACTTCTAATAGCAGAAGCACCACAATCAGAAATGTTTGAATACTCAATAGACCTAAGAGCAATGACACAAGGAAGAGGAACATTCACCATGGAATTTGTAAGATATGAAGAAGTACCACAAGCCATGTCTGAAAAAGTAATAGCAGAAGCAAAAGCTAAAAAAGAAGAATAAAACAATAAACTTAGGCACAGGAGACTGTGCCTTTTTTATGTAATAAGTAAAATTATTATGCTATAATTTCATTGGTGATTGAATGAAAAATAAAAAACTCATAAGTACCTATATAATCCTTTTAATCATAGGAATATACGCACTTTATAAAGCTTATTACGTAGAAGAATTAAACGGAGAAATTTATTTAGAGATACTAAAGAAAGCAACATTCCTTTTAGTATACATAGTACCATCGATAATATTTGGATCCATCCTTAGCAAAAGATATGGAGGAAGCAGAAAATTACTTTTCCTATCAATATTTACAGGAGCATTCATAACCCTTTCCACCTCAATCTATTTCAACGAAGCAATTGAAAATGGATTTAGATACATTCTAAAGGAAGACACATTCTATAATTGGCAGGACGCACTATCAAGCCCCTACACAGAAGAAATATTAAAGATGGCGACAGCGTTTCTATGCATGATGATGTTAAACGCGCGGAAAAAAGTGGACTTTTTAATTTCAGGATTTGGAGTAGGTCTGGGATTTCAAATAATGGAAGACATAGGATATATAATTCCATACGACTCCACCTATGACGAAGTCTCCATGATTATGGCAAATTCCATAGATAGATTAAAAGGAGCAATAGGATCACATATGATCTACTCAGCAGTATTTATGATGGGACTTTTCTATTATTCAAGGGGAGAAAAATTAAAGGGAATCTCACTTATGATGATCGTAATGGTAAACCATTTTATGTGGAACATGCCATTAAAAGCTACATGGTTAGATATAATCATAATACTAATGGTAGTCATAATATTTGTCTATGAAATAGTAAAGATAAAAAGAGAGAGTAATTTGCAAAAAAATAATAAAGCTATATAATAAAAATAAGGGGAGCAGTAGCTGAGAGTAAGTTCGACTTAGACCCTAAACCAGATTAGGATAATGCCTACGTTGGGATGCTCTTCTAGGAAGAGCTTTTTTTTGTCCCAGAAAAGAAGGAGAAAAATGGAAAATAAAACTAAAAAAACATTGCCCACAGTCTTGACAATAGCGGGTTCAGACTGCAGCGGCGGAGCAGGAATACAAGCAGATTTAAAAGCAATCATAATGAATGGATCATATGGAATGTCGGTCATCACAGCACTTACAGCACAAAACACCATGGGAGTTGTTGCAATAGACGAACCACCTATAGAATTCTTAGAAAAACAATTAGAAGCTGTGTTTGAAGACATATATCCCGATGCAATAAAGATTGGAATGGTGTTCTCAAAAGAAATCGTAAAAGAAATCGTAAATACACTTAAAAAATACGATGCAAAAAACATCGTCATCGATCCAGTGATGATAGCCACATCAGGCTCAAAACTACTTTCAGACGACGCAATCGAAACAGTAAAAGAAGAGCTACTACCACTAGCCACAGTGATCACACCAAACATATTGGAAGCAGAAGAACTCTGTGGAGTAAAGATAAATAATGAAGAAGACATGGAAAAAGCCGGCAAGAAATTGGTAGAAATGTATGGAGTATCAGCCTTAGTAAAAGGTGGACACTCAGTAAATGACGCCAACGACGTGCTAGTGACTAAAGATAAAGTAACCTGGTTTAGAGGCAAGAGAATAGATAACGAAAATACCCATGGCACAGGATGCACCCTATCATCAGCAATAGCAACGTATTTGTCTCAAGGGAATTGCTTGGAAAAATCCATAGAACTTGCAAAGGATTATCTGTCTGAAGCATTATCAGATATGCTAAATCTAGGTAAGGGAAGAGGTCCGATGAACCATGGATATAAAATAACAAGAAATATGTAAAATAGTAAAAAAATTTGCTCCTAGGAAACTAGGAGTTTTTTGTTTGTTAGGTGGTCGTCACCCTGAGAGGCAGTCGAGTTCAACAAATCAGCCTTCGCAATGCTCGGCTTCTTTGGAACTCTTTGCACGAGACCTGCAACGAAACGGGAGATTTCGGCTAGGGCTTCGAACGGGTATAAGCTATATTTAACCTAGACTGCCCAATTAGTCAACCTGAGAGGCAGTCGAGTTATGTAAATCAGCCTTTCCGATGTTCGTTCTTTGTAACTATGTACAAGCAACATCCCAACTGTAGTCACCCTGAGCGAAAGAGCTGAAGGCTCTGGAGTCGAACGGGTCTAACCTCTGAAGAGCAATATTGGCAAATGAAATCATCTGTACTTGACCTAGCCGGTGTTATACCCATTCGACTCACTACGTTCGCTCAGGGTGACTGTCTTCCTTGAGTTTTTTTGAAACAAAGCAAGTAAGAAGTCGTATACCTTTTTAAAAATTTACAGAGAGAGTTCTCCCAACTACAGTCACCCTGAGCGGAAGAGCCGAAGGCTCTGAAGTCGAACGGGTCTAACATCTGAAAAGCAAGTCTTCCCAACTGAACGCTCCAAAAAAATTAATAACAATTATCACGCTTCACGTTCCACACCTAACTTGGCGAACGTAGTGAGACTTAGTAGGTGTGATGCAACCTATTTCCCAAGAGGCGTAGACGATTGGCAGAAATAGTCTGCTATAGCATCAAAAATAAAACCACGCTATATGTATAGCATCAAAAACAAAAAATAAAACTCATGCTATACGTATAGCATCAAAAAACAAAACCATATAACCCTGCAAATTTAACATAATTGTAATATAAACAACTATCGATTTAATTTATACTATTATTTGGAGGGCTTATGTTTAAATTTTATAGAGAAGTTAGAGAACATTTTATTAAATACAAAAAAAATTATATATTAGCAGTTATTGCCCTAGCAATAGTTGACTTTATCGCGGTTTTGCCGCCTAAGATTATCTCAAATGTGGCAGACAGGATAAATGCATCTACCCTTGATGCAGATTTTCTTAAGAATAACACCATATACTTAGTGATCATCACCATTGGATCCTATTTAATCGGGCTTATTTGGACGAGAAATCTCTGGGTTACTTCAGACTTTTATGGAAGGGATATTAAAACAAAACTATATAATAAAATTTTAAATTCCACTGGAAAGTTTTTTGAAACACATACCACTGGTGAGTTGATGACAAACCTAACCTCGGACCAAGGTTTCGTTAGAGATGCAATTAGTTTTGGAGTGCTTGCTCTATTTGAAGGTGCAATCTATCCCTTATTTGTCATTGTAATGATGGTCATGAGTTCCAACTTAAAACTCTCAATCATGTCAATTATTCCGATGCTTTTGATAATTCCAATAATCTACTGCATCTCACAGAAGATTGAGCATCAATATACCTATGTACAAGAAAAGAACTCGAAAATCAACGATTCTGTCCTTGAAATGGCACAGGGAATCAGGGTTATTCGCGCGTATAGCGCCGAAGAAAACACGACTTCTAGTTTCGAGGGTCTAACAGATGATGCTTTTAAAGAAAACATCAAGCTTAGTCTTTACGAGAGATCATACGGACTTTTCGCCAACTTTATTCCTGCTTTTTCTTACTTTATCTGTCTCTACTACGGGGCTGCGATGCTAAAGGACGGAGCCATAACTTTGGGAAATATCGTATCTCTTCAAATCTACCTTGGTATGCTTGTGTGGCCGATGATGGCTATTGCAGAGTTTTTCTCCGCTGTTGCACTGGGAAAAGCTGGTGTGAATAGAATCAACAGCGCCCTAAACTTTGTGGACGATATAACCTATAGAGATGGGGACAAGAGCCTCGATAGAATTAAAAAAATTTCATATAGAAATTTAAGTTTCAAATATCCAAGTAGTGAAGTTTATAATCTTAAAAACATAGACGTGGAAATTAGAAAGGGCATGACCCTTGGAATCGTCGGCAGGACCGGCTCAGGCAAGACCACATTTATAAAACAGCTGCTTCGCGACTATAAATTAGATAATGAAATGCTTTTTATAAATGACATTCCAATCGAAGATTATAAGATGGATGATGTGTTTAGAAAGATTGCCTACGTTCCTCAAGAGAGTGTGCTTTTTTCCAAATCAATTAGAGAAAACATCCTCTTTGCAAGAAGTGACGTTACAGAAGCTGAACTTGACGAAGCGCTTGAAATCACAGATTTAAAACGAGATATAAACTCCTTCAACGAAGGGCTTGAAACCTTGGCAGGAGAAAAGGGAATCTCCCTTTCTGGAGGACAGAAACAGAGAATCGCCATTGCAAGGGCGATTATTGCAGACAGAGAACTTTTGATCCTAGACGACTCTCTATCTGCAGTTGACTCAAACACAGAAAAGAAAATCATCTCCCATATAAATAAAAAGAGAAAGGGCAGGACCAATATCATCGTCTCCCACAGACTAAGCGCAGTTGAAAATGCTGATCTAATAATCGTACTAGATCACGGTGAAATCGTAGAGAGAGGAACCCACGAAGAGCTGATGGCTACTGGAGGATGGTATAGTAAGCAGTACAATTACCAAGTGAGTGGAGGAAATAAAAATGAAGACTAATATGAAAAAGACCATGCTCCACTATTTAATGAAGGTGAAGTACTATATTTTAATCGGCACAATCCTTATGCCACTTTCGATATATTTTAAGATTCAATCGCCGATAGTAGTGGGAAGAATACTTAACGAACTTCTAAAAGAAGGGGTGGGGATAGTAAACTATCCAGAATTTTGGAAGGATGTGAAACTATTCCTATACTACCTACTTCTATTTGCAGTTTTGAAATTTGCATCGGAATTAATCTTAGCCTATGGAGCAAATAAATCCATAGTCTACATTCAAAACGATCTTTTCAAAAAAGTTTTGAGATTTCCAGTTAGCTACTTCGACAAAGAACCAGCCGGCAGGATCTCATCTCGAGTTGGAAATGACCCTGCTCAAATAAAAGATTTTTTCGAAACGGCAATTTCATATATTATCGTGCCATCTTTAACTATACTTGCAATTTTGTACAAGATAGTAGTTCTTGAACCGAGACTTTTGATACCACTTATACTTCCAATGCCAATACTTGCAATAGGTAATTACATCTATGCAAAGATAATGAGGGATGCCAGTTTCAAGGTCAGACAGTACGTATCAGAAATCAACTCCACATTCAACGAAACCATTGGAACCATAGACGTTATAAGAAGTTTCAACGGAAAGGATAAGAAAAAGAAAGAGTTTGAAAATCTTAACGAAAGTGCATTTAAAGAAGATCGCAGGCTTTCCATGCTTGCGGCTTACCTTGGATTTAACTTTTCAGAGACGATGAAAAATCTAACCCTGAGCCTAGTAATAATCTATTTTGGAGTTGGAACACTTAGGGGAGAGGACTTCGCCAACATCGGCATGATTTATATCTTTATAAATTACACAACCCAATTTTTCGACAATATCAACAACACTATGATGAGCATCGGTATATTCCAAAGGTCCATGGCATCTGCGGAGCACGCATTCAACATGTTTGATGTGGATCTACCTCTTGAGGATTTAACCGACAATAGAGTAGATCTTGCGGGAGATGTGGAATTTAAAAACGTGGACTTCTCCTATGTGGAAGGGGAACAAGTGCTTCACAGCCTTTCTGTAAAGGTTGGAGAAGGACAATCGGTGGGCATTGTCGGAAGAACCGGCACTGGTAAGAGTTCACTTATGAACCTGCTATTTAGATTTTACGATCCAGATAGGGGAGAGATCACCATCGGCGGAGAAAATATCTGTGAGATGTCCCTTAGAGATTTGAGAAAAGACATGAGCATCGTAATTCAAGATCCATTCCTATTTATGGGAACCATCGAATCCAACGTATCCTTGAACACACCGGGAATCGACAAAGAGATGGTGAAAGACGCACTTATAAAGGTGGGAGCAGGTGACTTTGTATCGAAACTTGAAAATGGAGTAGACACAGTAGTAACTGAAAAGGGAATGACCTACTCCCTTGGAGAAAGACAGCTCATCTCCTTTGCCAGGGCTCTCGTTCACAATCCTAAGATCTTGGTGCTAGACGAAGCCACAGCCAGCATCGACTCGGAAACGGAAAGTCTAATTCAACACGCAATAAAGACCATCCAACAGGGTAGGACCACATTTATAATTGCCCACAGACTTTCGACGATTATGAACTGTGACAAGATAATTGTCCTTGATAAGGGCAGAATCGTTGAAGAAGGAACCCATGATGAACTTTTGGGACTACAGGGAATCTACAACGAAATGTGGCTCAAATCCTTGGAAGAAAAAATGTAAAAAAAGGGTTAAAGATGAACTTAGAATTTAAAATAAATGGAAAAATTTTAGAAACGGAAAGACTTATCCTTCGAGCTTTTAAATTAGAAGATATAGATGATTTCTATGAATACGCCTCTGTCCCAGATGTAGGCGAGATGGCAGGATGGCACCACCATGAAAGCATGGATGAGAGTCTTATTATCCTAAGTAGATTTATTGAAAGCGACAAGACCTTTGCCATAGTTTTAAAAGAAAATGGAAAAGTAATCGGCTCCCTTGGAGTTGAGGAATATGGCGACGAAGACAAACTATATGAATTTAAAGATTACAAGGGAAGAGAAGTAGGTTTCGTTTTAAGCAAGGACTACTGGGGTAAGGGAATTATGAAGGAAGCAGTGGATAGAGTAATCGAGTATCTATTTGATGAAATCGGACTAGACTTTTTAATCTGTGGCCACTTTGAATGGAATACACAATCGAGAAGAGTCCAAGAAAAATGCGGTTTCAAACCATATAGAAAAATTGTGATTAACACCAGAATGGGAACGCAAGAGCCAGGATATTTAAACCTAAAAATAAATCCGAAGAAAGATATAAAATTTAAATTCTCCCATCCAGAAACATTAATATGGGAAGAATAAAATATGAAAAAAGGGAATCCGCCAGGGTTCCCTTAATTTTTTATGATAAATAAAATATTTTTTATTCTTTAAAATTTTTCAACTAACAAAATTGTCAAAAACTTATCAGAAGAAATCACTTTATCCCAGTCTCATCCATATCTTTAACAATCTCGAAGAAATCTTCGCCAGGATAAATAATATGCTTCACCCATTCTTTTTTGATGCACCAGAGGTTCGCTTGCACAACAAACTCACTTCTGTCTGTGATTTCAAAAATCCTTTCCCAACTGTCCCAGATTCTCTTCTTCACATCATCAAAGGCGCCTGTGTACTTCCTGTCGAAGATGTCGAAGGTATGGGAGAGTCCGTAGGATTTTAAAAGACGATCAAAATCCTCTGCGTCCACCGCATCCTTAGGTATGTACTGATTATTTAAAACCATATCCCATCTTCCGCCGTCAAAATATATAACCTCATCTTTTGGAACACGGACAGCATAGACTACTTCTTTTTCAATTGGCTTTAGACAGTTCTTCTTCGAAACGCTGCACCAAATAGGATATTCGGCGACATTATTCCTTGGGACGAACTCTTCAGCCATCTTTACAAAATAGTCGTACCTTTCTAAGAAAAATGGAGCGATGTCTGCCATATGTAGCTGAACATATAGTTTCTTATTGGTAATGATGCCTTTGTTCTCAAGCTCATAGATACTATTTTCGTGCTGTCTAGTATATAAATTTACAAATTCCATATTATCACCAATTCAATTATACTTGATATACATAAAAATTTAAAATACTCACTTCCTATATTACATTGAAAAGTTTCAACCGATAATTTAATATATATACAGGAGGAAGTATGGAAAGCATAAAGGAAATCATAATGACAATTGCAAACGCAAAAATCGTACAGATAGTATTCAAAGGATTTTTAACCGTTCTCGTGCTAAGCATTTTGGAACAGGCTTACAATAAGAAACGTTCTTTGATACTTCGCACCATCATCATAGGAATAGCAACTATTGTATACGCATTTTTAATCATAGTATCCACACTCTATGCTGTGACGGCAACGGAAGAAGGAATCCCAAAGAGGGTCCTTATGGCTCTAGTAGCAGTGCTTCTAACCATGTTTTTATACAGTCTTATAAAGAAATATTTAGAAAATAGAAAGGAAACCAATGAAAAGTATTAAGAAAAGTTTATTATTCGGAGTGGCGCTTGGAGTTCTAATACTTGTTGCTATGAAAACTTTCAACATCGATCCAGAACTCGTAAAGAAGAATTATCTCTGGGTTGCCATTGCGATAATCGCACTGGTTGCCGGAGTAAACCTCGGCTACAACATAGTCTATATGAATAAAATGAAGAAGCTTATGCCATTATTCAGTCAAAAAAGGTACAAGGATTTTGTAATAGAAGTGGACAAGCTACTTCAAAGAGCAAAGGGCAAGTACCTAAGAACTGTTCTAAAGATTAATCAGTCCAGTGCATATATAAACCTTGACGAGCTTAAAAAAGCTGAAAATTTGCTAAAATCAATCGACATTAACGAATATAAAGCAGACGACATAAAGATCATCTACTGGATAAATCTGTGCACTCTTAAGTATAATAAAAAGAATTTCAAAGAGTTTAGAAAATGCTACGAAGAAGGTAAAGAAACATTTGAAAAGTTTAAGGACAATCCTTATTACAGAGAAAACATCATGAGGATTGAGATGAATTCCAAGGCAGTTGACAAGAAGTTCGACGAAGCCCAAGGGATTTTGGATACTCTAAAAGAAGAATATAAACAAGAAGAACTACAAGAAGAATATAAAAAACTACAAAACACACTGGATAAGATGAAACAAGAAGGTAAATAAAAATAAAAGGTTATAGCAATGCTATAACCAATTTTTTTGCCCATTTGTCCTTGTCGCTATTTTATAAAATTTTCCGTAAAATCACGGTTAATCTTGCCGCCTTTTAGAAGTTCGTAAAAGTTTGTAGACTTCAATTCCACATCAGAAATCTCACGAATGCACTCAAAACGCTCCTCACGAATATTTTTAAAATTAACGAGGACATCTGCCTTCGAACTTTTAATTATTTCAAAGCCAGCATCTGTTGAAGCAAGCACCCTTAGATACGGCTTACCAATATTTCTTCTTATAAGATCTCCATTTAAATCTAAAACCTTGGAAAGAATAATCCTTTTTATCCTTGAGCGAGAGTATCTCTTTGAAGTGCAAGATTCTAAGAAATCCTCGTAATCCTTATGGACGTTCTTTAAAATTAAATTTTCCATTCCTTCTTCATAGTCCAAGTACTTAGACAAACTTGGATCTTCCACCATCTTGAATCTAAAAATATCAAATATCTCGAACTTATCTTCCCTATGATTTTTAAGTTCCTTCCAAGAAAACTCAGGCGTAAATTTATAACCGCAATCTACATGGCTTCTGATATAAGAAGCAGAAGCAAACTCGCCGATGGAGAAATCATCGTTGTACTCTGTGCCAATCCTTTTAATCGGTATAAACTCTGTGTCGAGCCCAAAATCCCTACAAGCCTTTATATATTCCATGGCGAGGATATTGTTTGACTTCTTAAAAGCAGACCTTTCACTATCAGTAAAATCACAGGCGCACTCAACAGCCTTTATATAACTTTCCCCAGAGCTAAGATAATCTTTTAGTAGATTCTTGTCCATGACGTCAACCTTAGAAATGATATTTTGAAGTAGTTCGATTCTACTTTCGCAGCCGAAGGAAATCCCGGCAGGCTTTAAATATTTTAAAATCCCAACAGCCCCTTTGGCAAACACCTCAGCATTTTGTGTGGCAAATATAACTGGAAGTTCGATTACAAGATCCACTCCAGCAGTCAAGGCGCATCTTGCTCTGCTAAATTTATCTACAATTGCAGCTTCGCCCCTTTGGACGAATGACGAACTCATGATGACCGCGATCTTCGCCTCTGGATATTTATTTCTAATTTCATTTATTTGATAGAGATGTCCATTGTGAAATGGATTGTACTCTGCAACTATTGCAACTAACATTTAATCACCAATTCAATTATACTACATGAATAAGATAACTATAAAGTTTTACATAATTAGGTAGGAATTTAAATTTATGGTATAATATAGTTGAAAAAAATTTATGGGAGGTAGTATGAATATACTAGTTATTAACTGCGGAAGTTCTTCACTTAAGTACCAACTAATCAATACTTCAAATGAAGAAGTTCTAGCAAAAGGCCTTGTAGAAAGAATCGGAATCGAAGGTTCTAGAATCAAACATGAGGCAAAAGATAAAGAAAAACAAGTAATTGAAAAACCACTTAAAGATCACAAAGACGCAATCAATTTAGTAATCGAATGTCTACTAGACAAAGAATACGGAGCAATAAAAGACGTATCTGAAATCGGAGCAGTAGGTCACAGAGTAGTACACGGCGGAGAAGATTTCGCAGATTCAGTACTAATCACAGACGAAGTTATGAAAGCTATCGATAAGAACGTAGACTTAGCACCACTTCACAACCCACCAAACATCATAGGAATCAAGGCTTGTGAAGAAATCATGAAGGACGTGCCACAAGTAGCAGTTTTCGATACAGCATTCCACCAAACAATGCCAGCTGAAAACTATATGTATGCAATTCCATACGAATACTATGATAAATATAAAATCAGAAGATATGGCTTCCACGGAACATCACACAAGTATGTAACAGAAAGAACCGCAGAAATCCTAAACATCGAAAAGGATAAGCTAAACGTAATCGTGTGCCACCTTGGAAATGGATCTTCAATCTCATGTGTAGAAAATGGAAAATGTAAAGACACTTCAATGGGACTTACACCACTTGAAGGACTAATCATGGGAACTAGATCAGGTAACATCGACCCAGCAATCGTGACATTCTTAATGGAAAAAGAAAATCTTTCACCACAAGAAATGAACGACATTCTTAACAAGAAATCTGGAGTTCTAGCACTTTCAGGCGTGTCATCAGACTTTAGAGATATTGAAGACGGAGCTAAAGAAGGTAACGAAAGATGCGAGCTTGCTCTTAACCAATTCGATTCAAAAGTAGCTAAGATTGTAGCATCATACATGACAGAACTAGACCATGTAGACGCAATCGTGTTCACAGCAGGAGTAGGAGAAAACTCAATTTCAAACAGAGAACACATCGCAAAGAAACTTGAAATCTTCGGAATCAAAATCGACGAAGAAAAGAACAATGTAAGAGGAAAAGAAGCAATAATCTCTACAGACGATTCAAAAGTTAAACTTCTAGTAGTACCAACAAACGAAGAACTAATGATAGCAAGAGATACAGATAGAATTGCAAAATAAATTAAGATCCGAATGAGGAACTTATAATTTTAACAACAGGCAACAGAAAATTTTGACTATGAAGAGGAGCCACTGGGATGTTAAACGGAATATGTCTTATAAGGGCACCGTTATCCAGGCTCCTTTTTTTTATATTTTTTTCGATGCTTCTTCAGAGAAAAATTTAAGATCAAGATTGGAGGATTAGATGAAAAAGTATATAGCATATGGATCAAACATCAATTTGGAATGGATGGAAAAAACTTGCCCTGGAGCAGAACTATTAGGTAGTGGCTATTTGTTAAATGCAAAGCTACTATTTAGAGGAAAGGGACATTTAAATCTCGTTCTTGGAGTAGGATATGGCAAAGTTCCTGTGAGCATTTGGAACATAACAGAAGAAAATGAAAAAGCATTGGATGAATACGAAGATTATCCTTCTTATTATACTAAAGAGAATATTTTAGTCTTCGGAGATAATGGCATAGAAGAAGGCTTGGTTTATGTTATGACCGATGAGTACAAAGACATCGAAAAAGCTCCAGAAGATTTTTATGTTAAGAGAGTTTTAGATGGTTTTGAAGAGATGTCCTATGATAAAAAACCAATGGAAGATGCTTTGGAGGAAATATGCAAATAAGACTAAAAGAGGATAAACCTCACCTTAGAAAGCTTGCCTTAAAACTTGCGAGCCTCATTGGTCTTGAAGAAGATTCCATTAAAGGTCCATTAATTACTTCTAATGAAAGCTCTGAAGAATTTTTAATAGAAGACGGAAACTTTAATATTAATAAAAATAATGGAAAAATTGAAGTATCCATTAATGAGGGCGATATTGACAGAGCATTTAATAAGATTGCAATGGATATTTTTTCCTACCAAGATGAAGACTTCAAGATAGAAGAAAAAGAAGACTTAAAAGAACAATCCATGTTCTTAGATGGAATCTATAGAGATGAATTTCTAAAAAGATCTACAAAGATAAGTTGCGATCCGAGTGATTTAAATTTTGAAGAATTTAAAATTTTATGCGAATTAGTAAGAAGAAAGTCAATGGATGTCAATTCTCTTGACATAAGTTTTTCCTCCAATGATTTTGAATTTGAAAAAGCTGAATTCGATGAAATTTTATTTGGAGAAAAGACAAAAGTTTTTTATAAGAAATTCGAAACTTTCTTTAATCTTTTGACAGATGAAGATTTAGAGAGAGCCGAGTTTATAACAAATAGAGTTTTCAGAGAAAATTCCTATGAACTTCAGCTTACAAAGGCAGCTTCAAGGTCAAAGGAAATCTATATAGATCATACCTATGATTCAAATTTAAAGGCTTATAGAGATTTATTTAAAGATTTAAAAATAGAAAGTTTTAAGAATAAAGAAGTATTTAAGAGAAAAGAGTATGAATTTCCTTGGGAGAAAGATATTTTACTCCAAAAATTAAAGAAATATAAAGACATTGATTCCATAAGATGTGCCATAAGCGAGCCTCTTGAAGTGAGAAAAGAACTTGAAGAAGAGCTTAAAAAATCAGTGAAGGGAAAAGTTCAAGTCATAGATTCATATAAAAGCGGTTTTTCTTGGATAGAAGATTATATTTTGCCAGATCTAATTGGAAAAGAAGTCGATGAAATAGAAATCTATTGGTCATACATGGATGGAGCTGACTTTTCCGACGAAGCTGGGGCAGTTCCAAGTTACAGTAATCAAGGTGCCGGAGATGAAAATAAATTTTTAGATCTTCCTATAAGATATTTGCAAGAGCTCTATCCAATTGATGATATTTTGGCAAAAGAGCTTTCTATGGATAGAGATAGAATTAAATTTACAAATAAGGACATGGAAGACTCCTATGAAATTGTCGCAAAATCAAAAGGCAATGAAGTTTTAAGAGACAGTTATAAAGTCATTCTATCTGAGAGACCTTACCTAGATGATTTTAAGGGAATGGGTCTAGTTCATCCTCAAACAGGTTATTTTGAAATCACAATCGGCGAGGAAAAAATAATTGAAACTTTTAAAACCGACTTGGAAAATGTATGGGACACCTATCAAAATATTCTATCTGAAATTGGAAAAGATATCGAAAATAAAAATCTTAAAGAAGAATCACAGCCATTTTTCGCAGAACTTTATATGGATATAAGTCTTTCAGAAACTGATAAGAATCTAAATGTTAGACAAGATAGGATCTCCTCAATCGATCACTTCCACGAAGACTTATACTTTGTAGGTCTCGATTATTTTAAAGCCCTCGGTCAAAAAATGAACGCTGGAAATTTCGACAGTCCGGGACTGATCATGCCGTTTATCCATAATAGAAAGGGAAATGTAAAATTTGAAGTTGAACTTAGAAACTTCTTAGACACCAAGCCTTTTGTAATAGTAGATTCTAAAAAAGAATACCTGGATATGAATCTAAATTATAAACTTTTAGGCTATAGATATGAAAATGGTCCAAAATTAATCATTGAATGTAGTTTAAATAGTGATGAACTTGAAATCTATTCAAAGATTTTAAAGTGTGGCTTGAGTAAATTTTCTGATTTAAATATCAATGCTCTTATAATAAATGGCAAAGAGTATGAGGTTGGAGAAAAACATAGACTTCATAAAAATGTTCCAGCCTTTGATGAAAAAGTTTTAAATCACGAAGACATCTGTGCTTTAAATGATTCATTAAGATCTAATGATAATTTAAAAATAAACTATATCACCAAAAGTTTCATGGGCAGGGATATTGAGTCTATCGAGTTTAATGTAGACGAAGATTTCACTCCGACATTTAAAAGGACGATGAAAAAGCCTACAATGTATATCAATGAAAGACACCACGCAAATGAGGTCTCTTCATCCAATTCATGCTATGAACTCACTGAAAAACTTTTGGAAGACAAAGAACTTCTTAAAAAAGTAAATGTAGTTTTGATACCTATGGAAAATCCAGACGGGTCATATATTCACAGTCTTCTGATTAAAGAGCATCCTAATTGGATATTCCACATCGCAAGGTTCAATGCTCTTGGTAAAGAGTTCGCTCATGAATATTTCAAGGAAGATTCAATTCATACCGAAGCTGAAGCAATGGTAGAAATCTTCTATAGACATCTTCCAGATATATACTGTGACAACCACGGCGTGCCTCATCACGAATGGGCTCAACCATTTTCAGGATATACAGCACCAGCCTACAAAGGATTTTGGCTTCCAAGGTCACTTATTTATGGATATTTTTGGTATCCAAAGGAAGAAGAGTATAGTGAAAACTACAAGCTTTGCGAAGAGCTTCAAGATGTAATTGCAGATTCAATAAATAAAGACGACTTGATGCATAAAATGAATTTGGATATGCAGGACAGATTTGAAAAATATGCTCACTCACTTATGCCAAAGATGTTTCCAACAGGCTACTACAAGGATATAATCTTTTATTGGATAGGTTTTGACACCAATAGGGAACACAGATATCTTTCAATAAGGTATCCAGAAATAACCAAGGTTGGCTTTACCAGTGAAGTAATAGATGAGACTGCAGATGGAGAATTTTTAAAATTATGTTCAAAGGCACACACTGCTCACAACTTGGACACAATAAAATTCATTTCCAAAAAGGAAATTTTATTTGATAGAAAAATTAATACAAAATGTGGAGGTAGAATCTACCGAAACAGAAGGAGGACACTATGATAAAACTAATAGGTATAGCAATTCTTATTTTAGGTTTTGCCCTAAAATTTAATTCAATTGCTATAATCTTTGTTTCCATGATTGCAACAGCAATTGTAGGAGGCTTAGGAATTGATGGTTTCTTAGAAACCTTAGGCACTAGCTTTGTAAATAACAGAGCAATGATGATATTTGTAATAGTAATGCTTGTAACAGGAACTCTTGAAAGAAACGGTTTAAGAGAATCAGCTGCGAAGTTCATTTCAAAGAAAAAGAATGCAAACGCAGGCAAGATCATCGCATCTTACGGAATAATGAGAGTAATATTTGCAGCATTTAACGCAAGTTTCGGAGGAGTTGCAGGATTTATCCGTCCAGTAGTAATGCCAATGGCAGAAGCAGCAGTAAGAGAAGTTCCAGCAGATAACCACGAAGAACATATCGAAGAAGTAAAGGGAATGGCAGCAGGTATGGAAAACATAACATGGTTCTTCGGACAAGTACTATTCGTTGGTGGAGCAGGAGGACTTCTAGTTCAAGGAACATTAAAAGAACTTGGATACAATGTTGAACTTATAGATCTTGCAAAAGTAGAAATACCAATAGCAATAATAGCTACACTTGTAGGAATAGTTTACTATATGGCAAAAGATAAAAAACTATCTAAAAAAGGAGCAAAGGGGGAGGCTAAATGAGTTTTTTCACATCAACAGAAGTAACAACAGGAGCAAAACTTCTTGAAATCCTTTATATAGTAATAGGACTATTGCTTCTAAATACAGGAATAAGAAATTTAAAAGACAAGGCAAATGACAAGAGAATAGGTACAGGAATATTTTGGACAATACTTGGAGTAGTAATAGCTCTAGGAAGATGGATACCAGTTAAAATTGTAGGTGTCTTAGTAGTACTAATGGCTCTACCAGCAATCTTCAACCAAGTTTCATACAAGACCAATGACATACCTGCAAAAGAATATACAAAAGCGGTAAGCGATAAACTCGGATATAAAATATTTATCCCTGCATTTATGATAGGAATTACAGCGGTAATATTTGCAACAATGACAAAACTTGGAGCGTTGGTAGGAGTTGGCTGTGGAGTTATATTAGCGATGATAACTCTATCCATTATGAACAAAGACAATACCCTTGATATATATCTAAGAGACTCAAAAAGACTACTTGACCTTGTAGGACCTCTAAGTATGCTACCTATGTTTTTAGCATCTTTAGGAGCAGTATTTACTCAAGCAGGAGTAGGACAAGTCGTATCAGATATAGTAGGAAATATAATTCCTGAAGGAAATGTAGCTGTGGGAATAATCGTATATGCAATAGGAATGGCACTATTTACAATAGTAATGGGTAATGCATTTGCTGCCATAACAGTAATGACCGTAGGAATAGGAGCTCCATTCGTACTTGCACAGGGAGCAGATCCAACAATCGTAGGAATGTTGGCACTTACTTGCGGATATTGCGGAACGCTTATGACACCAATGGCTGCAAACTTCAACATAGTTCCAGTTGCAATACTTGAAATGAAAGACAAGAACGGAGTAATCAAAAATCAAGTTGTACCTGCATTAATCATGCTAGTAGTACAAATTGTTTATATGATAATTTTTAGCTAAGGAGAAAGAATGAAAATATTATTAACAGGCTTCGACCCATTTGGAGGAGAAAAAGTAAATCCTGCATGGGAAGCTGTAAAACAAGTAAGAGATGAAATAAAAGGTTCAGAAATAGTTAAACTTGAAATACCAACAGTATTTGGAAAAGGACCTCAAAAGATAGCAGAAAAGATAGAAGAAATAAATCCGGACGTTGTTCTATCCATAGGACAAGCAGGAAATAGATCCTGTGTAAGCGTTGAATACGTAGGAGTAAACGTAAGGGTTGCAAGAATACCTGACAACGAAGGCAATGAACCAATGTTTGAAAAAATACAAGAAGACGGAGCAGACGGATATATTTCAAACCTACCAGTTCCTGAAATTGTAGAAAACATTAAAAAGGCAGGACTACCAGCATATGTATCATTCACAGCAGGAGCCTATGTATGTAACGACGTACTATACTCAATAAGATACCTAGGTGAAAAGAAATACAAAGGTCTAAAGAGTGGATTTATTCACGTACCATTCATAGCAGAACAAGTAATAGATAAACCAGCAGGCACACCATTTATGAGTCAAGATGACATTGTAAAATCAATCGAAATCGCTCTTGAAACAATAATAGAAGAAAAATAAAAATTTCCGGAGATTAGATCTCCGGTATTTTTTTATATGTTAGTTTGTAAATTAAAATCTATGTTATAATGAGTTCATGTTTATATAGCTAAATAAGCACTTTAATAGTACTAAGAGTCGGGAGTTACAACATAAATTTATGAAATATTTATTTATATATAGCACCAAAGCTGGAAAGAATGATTTTAAAAAATTCCATAGAGAAATAGAAGAGTTTTTCACAAAGAACAACTTAATAGATGAATGCCAATTCGTCTTCACAGAAGATGAAAATCACGCAAGAAAAGCGGCGATGGATTTTGCCCGTGAAAATAGTGAGGGAATAGTCCATGCCTGCGGCGGCGATGGAACCCTATCTGAAATCGCAAATGTCTTAAAAAATACAAACATTGCCTTAGGACTAATACCAATGGGAACGGCAAATGATTTTTCAAAAATCTTTGAATATGAAAAATTCACATTAGAAAATTTAATAGATCCAGAAATAAAAAAGATAGACACCATAGAAATAAATAGCACCCACACATCAATAAATATCGCATCAACAGGCCTCGATTCACAAGTCTTAGAATATGCAAGAGAATATGCGAAGAAATATAAATTTTTGGGCAAGAGAATCTACGACCTTGCAACCTTAAAGGTACTATTTAACAATAGAGGACAATATCTAAAAATGACCATAGATGAAAAAGCAATCGAAGGAAAATATACACTCTGTGCATTTTGCAACGGATCCTACTATGGAGGAGGATTTAATCCAGCACCGAACAGCATCTTAAATGACGGTAAAATGGAAGTAGTCTTGGCAGAATATTTAAAAGTCCCAGAAATAATAAGACTAATACCAAAATATAAAAAAGGTCAAATATTTGACGAAGATAAAATCAAAACCTTTAAGGCAGAAAATGTAAAAATCGAACTCGAAGAAGAAATAAACCTAAATATCGACGGAGAACTCCTAAAGGATAGAGAATTTAATTTAAAAATAAATAGAGAAAACTTAAACCTTGCAATGATTGCAGAATTAAAAAATAGAGATCAAATAAGATAAGATTAGAAAGAATTTTTAAAATTTAAATTAAGAGCCATGTGGCTTTTTTTTGATTGTAAAATTTAATCTTGGAATTATATTGCAAACAAAAAACTCGGGGATTCCCGAGTTTAGTTCTTTTTATTTGTGATGTCGACGATGACCTTGTCGATTCTATTTTTTGAGACTTCTTCAACGAGGAAGTTTATTCCGTCGATTTCGATATTTTCACCTTTTTCTGGGAACCTATCGATCTTTTCGATTATGATTCCCCCTACTGAATCGTATTCTTCTGAGCTTAGATTTGTATCTAGTAGGTGGTTTAGGTCTTCGTAGTTGGTAGATCCGTCAACCAAGTACCTCTTGTTGGTGAGCTTTATAATGTCCATATCTTCTTCTTCGTCGTACTCGTCGTTTATTTCTCCTACGATTTTTTCCAAGATGTCCTCGATGGTTATCATACCTTCGGTACCACCGTATTCGTCGCTGACTATTGAAACGGAAATCTTCTTGTGGCGCATCTCTGTAAATAGACTGGACACAGGTTTATATTCGTAGGTGAAGTTGGCTTCACGAAGTATGTCCTTGTTATCACGAAGGGTCCCAACGAAGTCTATTGCAAAAAGGTCCTTTACATATAGGGTGCCGACGATATTGTCGAGATCTTCGTCATAGACAGGCATCCTTGAGAAATATTCTTCCTTTATGATGTTTTTAATATCGTCATATGTTGAATCTAGGGAAAGGCTTACGATGTCAGTACGAGGAGTCATGATGTCCTTTGCGAAACAGTCCTTAAATCCCATGACATTTTCGATAATTCCCACTTCTGATTTGTCGATGATACCTTCTTCCATTGAGAGGCTTACGAAGTCCTTTAGTTCTTCCTCTGTGATTAGAGGTTCACTGACCTTGCCGACTTTTGTGATGGTAAGTATTATTCTTGAAATAGCTTCGATAAATAAAACTAATGGTCTTAGAACTATGTTTGAGATTTTGATAAATTTGATATTTTTACGAAGTATATCTTCAACAGACTGTCTTCCCAGGCGTTTAGGAAGGGATTCTCCCATAACTATCACTATGATTATAGAGATAAGTGCGCCCAGTAGCTCGTAATATTTGCCAAAGGTATTAAAAAAATAAATGGACATTGAAAGCACGCCGATGCCGTTTGCAAAGTAGTCACCAATTAGGATGGTGGAGTAGGTCTTTGCATCGGATTTTATTTTTTCTAAAAATTTTGTGTTGATGCCTTCTTGTTCCATATCCTTTAGTTTTGAACTGGTGAGGTTCAGTAGCGCATTTTCAATGAGCGTGTACTTATAAGATAAAAATATCGATATTAAAAATAAAATTATATAAATGTAATCTTCCATTTAGTCTCCTTTTCTCTATTATATATATATTTAAATAAAAAGTCTATTAATGGAGCGATTTTGTTATGGAAGGTTGTGTTGGTGATTTTAAGGAAGAATGTTATGAAGACAGTCACCCTGAGCGGAGGCGGTTTCAACCGCCGAAGTTAGGCAGTCGAGTTCTGCAAATTAGACTTCGCTTTGCTCGTCTTCTTTGGAACTCTTTGCACAAGACCTGCAACGAAATCAAAGATTTCGGCTAGGCTTCGAAGGATCTCTCCCTGTTGGGTCATGTTTGGATTATTTATTTAGATGCTATCCGGATAGCATGAAACATAATAATCATTAAAAAAGTAATTGAAATTATTTCATTTGTCTAAATTGCTCTATAGAGGTTAGACCCATTCGACTTCAGAGCCTTACGGCTCTTTCGCTCAGGGTGACTGCAGTTGGGGAAGGAATCAGAGCATTATAGTTTTTCGCTCAGGGTGACCAGTTGGGAAGTCTTTGTAACCTTTGGCTGTGGAACCTGGATTTCCGCTACAGAGACAAATAATAGAAAAGCTTGTTTTACGGCTTCGCCTGAATAAAAATAATTTAGTATCGATTCTTATGGAAGCAAGTTGCTTCCGCTACAAAAATAAATTTAATTTCACTACAACAAACAAAAACAAAAAAATAGTGAGGTTAGTCCTCACTATAATTTTTATTTTATTCTTATTCTACTGTTACAGATTTTGCCAAGTTTCTTGGTCTATCTACATCGATTCCCTTTGCTACTGATGTGTAGTATGCAAGTAGTTGCATTGGGATTGCTGTTAGTATCGGCATCAATATATCCATATTTTCTGGTAGGATTATAACTTTTCTGCAGGTTGATTTTAGTAGTTCTAAATCGTCGTCTATTCCTATTCCATATACCCAGCCGCCTCTTGCTGAGATTTCTTTGATATTTGACTGTGTCTTTGGTAGGAGTTTTTTATTTCCTGCTATTGCAAATGCAGGTGTTTTTTCTTCTATAAGCGCTAGTGATCCATGTTTTAGTTCTCCTGCTGGAAAGGCTTCTACATGGATGTAGGTTACTTCTTTTAGTTTTAATGCTCCTTCCTTTGCTGATAGATAGTCGATGCCACGGCCGATATAGAAGGATGAATCTGAATCCTTGATTTCGTCTGCGACTTCTTTTACTACGCTGTGATCTTTTAAGATTTCTGTGATTTGTTCTGGTACTTTTTTAAGATTTTTAATTACTTCTCTTACTTCTTCTTCTGTCATCTTGCCAGTTTTGTATGCAAAGTCCAGTGCCAAGAAGTATAGCGCAACTAGCTGTGTCGTGTAAGCCTTGGTAGATGCTACTGATACTTCTGGTCCAGCGTAGCAATAGATGGTCTTGTCTGACTCTCTATCTATAGATGAACCAACCACGTTGGTGATTGAAAGAACTTTTGCTCCTCTTCTCTTCGCTTCTTTGATGGCTGCCAATGTGTCGGCAGTTTCTCCTGATTGAGATACTACGATTAGTAGTGAATTTTCATCTATAAATGGATTTTGGTATCTGAACTCTGATGCAATTTCTGTGTACACTGGACGTTTTGCAAATTTTTCTATTGCAAATTTACCAACTTCTCCTGCGTGATGAGCAGTTCCACATGCAACTACATAGATGGTTGAGAATTTTTCGATTTCTTCTTTGGTAAATCCATTTTCCAAGTTTATAAATCCATCTTTAATTCTTAGTGAGATTGCTTCTTTAATTGCTTGAGGTTGTTCGTTTATCTCTTTGATCATGAAGTGGTCGTAACCTTCTTTGGTAGCTTTTTCGTAGTTCCAATCGATGGTCTTTACTTCTCTTTCTACAACATTTCCTTCTTTGTCGTAGATTTTGTATTCTTTTTTATTTGAGTACACTAGGTCTCCTGATTCTAAGAAGATGACATTCTTTGTGTATTCGATGATTGATGTGATATCTGATGCGACGATGATACCGTCATCTGTTAATCCTGCGATAAGTGGTGCATCGTGACGAATAGCTATTAATGTATCTGGGTCATGGTTTGACAAAATTCCTATTGCATATGATCCTTCAAGCATATTTCTAACTTTAAGAACTGTATCGAGAAGATTATTTTCATAGTACTTTGCAATGATTCCAGCCACCACTTCTGTATCTGTGTCTGATTTAAATTCATAGCCATCTTTTATAAGTTCTTCTTTTAAGTCCATGTAGTTTTCTATAATTCCGTTGTGAACTACAGAGATCACTCCGTCCATTGATACATGTGGATGAGCGTTTTCGTCAGTAGGTACGCCGTGGGTTGCCCATCTTGTGTGCCCTATACCTGTGGTTGGGACAAATTTTAAGTTTCTATTTTTTATTTCATTTTCAAGGACATCTAGTCGTCCAGCTTTCTTTATAGTTTCGATCTTTCTATCGTGAATAACAGAGATACCTGCAGAGTCATAGCCTCTGTACTCTAATTTTTCTAATCCATTAACAATTATGTCTAAAGCATTTTGTTTTCCGTCATAGCAAACAATTCCGCACATAATTACCTCCGATAAATTTACTCGGCTCCACTTTGCCAATTTTGTTTTGCGATTACTCACATATTTGTATGGCACTTAGGCTGTGGTACCTTTGAGACATCCGCCGAAATTTCGATGATCTCATTCCTCGTCAACCAAAAAGGTTCTGGCGCTTCAAGATTTTTGCCTGTTAAATAATTTTACCACAAAAGCTTCATATCTTGAAGAGTTTTGCTATAAATGATAGAATATTCACATATAGGAGGTAACATGAACAAAGAAATATTAGCAAAAGTAAACGATAGAGAAATTACAAATGAAGATCTAAATATATTTTTATCTCAACTAGATCCAAACACGAGGATGTACTTTACTCAAAACAATATGATGGATCAAGTTATAGATGAACTGATATACCAAGAGATGATCTACATGGAAGCTATTGAAAAGGGAATGGACAAGGACGAAGACTTCGTAAAAGTTTTGGAAAAGACTACTGAAACTCTTTTAAAATCCTATGCTCTTGGAAAATTACTAGAAGATGTAAAGGTAACTGAAGATGATCTAAAGAACTACTACGAAGCTCACAAGGACAATTTCAAAAACAACGCTTCTGTTGAAGCTTCACATATCTTGGTAGAAGAAGAATCTGTAGCCAAAGAAATCAAAGAAAAACTAGATAATGGTGCAGACTTCAAAAAACTTGCAAAAGAATTTTCAAACTGTCCTTCTAAAGAAAATGGCGGTAATTTAGGTGTGTTTACCAAGGGTCAAATGGTAAAAGAATTTGAAGACGCTGCTTTTAACATGGGCATTGGCGAAATCTCTGAACCTGTTAAGACTCAGTTTGGTTACCATATAATAAAGGTTACAAACAAGACCGATGAATCTGTGAGAACTTTTGAAGAAGCTAAACACGATATCGAAATGTTGGTAAGAAGAGAAAAAGAAAAGAATCTTTACAAGAATACTGTAGACAGATTATACAAAAAATATAATGTTACTAAAAACTCAAAGGGCAACTAGCTCTTTGGGTATAAATTAAGCGGAGGAGTATATGAAACTACAACTTTTTAATTTTATAGATGAAACTCTTTCTTGCTTAGGAAGTAACTACGATCTTTTGCTAGATGCCTCTAGGGAAATTTCCAACTTTTTTAGGAAAGAATTTCAGGAAGAAGAAGGTTTTGTAAATATTTCTTACAGAGTTAAGAGCAGATCTTCCGTAAAAGAGAAGATCGTAAGAAATAACTATTACTTGGACAGAATGTCTCCAGAAGAAACTCTTTTTCAGATGCAGGACCTTATCGGTATCAGAATAGAATGCAGATTTAACAAAGACGAAGTTGATATGTATAATAAGATCAAGGAAATATTCTGCGTCTATATAGATAACGACTATAATACTAATCAAATCGAGAGAAGAATCTTTCTTAAACTCTCTGACAAACAACCTATGGTTCAAAAGAATGGCTTTAGAATTTACAAGATAGACGGACTCTACAAGACAAAAGACAATAGAAAACTTAATTTTGAGCTACAAATAAAATCCATAGTCAACGTATTTTGGGGAGAAATAGATCACAAAGTCCTATATAAAAACTACAACTATATGGTCACTGAAAACTTCTTTAGAGATATTTTGGGATCTATTAGAACAAACCTAATCATGATTGACACTCAACTCATGCTGCTATATAACCATGTGGAATCCATGGATTCACAGGACTATGAGGACAACAAGAAACAGCTCAAAGTTCTTCTATCAAAGATCATCCACGACGTGTTCAATACTAAGGTAAGAGATGAACTTGGAATAGTTATAAATTTTAAAAATAATACCGATGTAATAGTAGACTATTTATTTATGAAGTGTGTAAAACAGAAAGAGCTCTCCTATGGAGAACAGTTTATTAAACTTCTAAATAAGATAACATCTATTTCCGATATGGAAATGGACTTAGAAAGCTACATTACATTCGACAGGCCACCTACATATGTGGATAGTTTTACAAGATCCGTAGGAGAGAGTCTTATAAATGTAATAAATGAAGATCTGTTTTGGAATATGTTCTTCAAGATTATCTTCATCATCGAAGATGGCTCAAAGGCAGAAAGTTTCGAGGAGTTTTTATATTTTCTAAGATATAAATTCTCTCTTGTGTTTATAGATGTATTTAAAGATAAAAAAATCGACTACAACATTCAAAGAGAAGTAGAAGATATTCTACTTAAGAAAGTTGCAGATAACTTCGCTGAAAACCTATCAGTGGAATATATCCTAGACTTAAGTCCAAAATATATTGAAGACACCATAAAAAGTATCGAAGACATACTAGAAAAAAATGATATAGAAGAAGCGATAGACGCTTTAAGGGAAGTGAAATAAATGAGAGAAATTTACCTAGCAGGAGGATGCTTCTGGGGAGTAGAGGCATACTTCAAAAGAATAGCTGGAGTAGTAGACACAGAAGTTGGTTATGCCAACTCCATAATTGAAAATCCAAGCTACAAAGAAGTTTGCTCAGATAGAACAGACGCTGCAGAAACTGTAAAGATAAATTATGACGAAGAAAAAATAGGGTTAGAAGAGATCTTAAAAGCTCTATTTAAAGTAATAGACCCAACTATGATTAATAGACAGGGACCAGATATTGGCAGTCAATATAGAACAGGAATCTATTATACAGACGAATCAGATAAGGAAAAGATCGATGAATTTATAGATTCTATAAGAGGCGACTACAAGATGCCAATAGCAACAGAAGTTTTGAAACTTAAAAATTTCTACGAAGCTGAAGAGTATCACCAAGACTACTTAGACAAGAATCCAGACGGATATTGTCATATAAAGCTTTAGAAAATAAATTTACAAAGTAGGTGAATAGTGGCTTACTTTAGAGTATAATAAAATAGAAGGGGGAGTATTTTTGTCAAAACTAGAACACTTAGAACCTACAAAACTCTTCTATTACTTTGAAGAAATTACGAAAATCCCAAGATGTTCAATGCATGAAGAACAGATAGCGGATTATCTATGTGATTTTGCAAAGGATAGAGACTTAGAACACTATAGAGATGCGGCAAACAATGTAATAATTGTAAAGGAGCCATCCAAAGGCTACGAAGATGTAGAGCCGATAATTTTGCAAGGCCACATGGATATGGTCTGCGAAAAAACATTTGAAAGTAAACACGATTTTTCAAAAGATCCGATAGACTTCATAGTAGATAGAGATTTAATAATCGCTAAAGAAACAACCCTTGGGGCAGACAATGGAATAGCTGTTGCAATGATGCTTTCTCTACTAGACGAAGAAAATCTAAAGAACCCAAGACTTGAATGTCTATTCACCACCAACGAAGAGTCAGGCATGACTGGAGCGAGAAATTTAGATAGCAGTCCACTAAAAGGAAAGAGGCTTATAAACCTAGACTCTGAAGAAGAAGGAGTTGCCACAGTTTCTTGTGCAGGAGGTCAAAGATCATATCTAATCTATGATATTGAAAGAGAAGAATTCAAAGATAAAAGAGACTTCTACGAACTTTCAATAAGTGGACTAAAAGGTGGGCACAGCGGCACAAATATAGACAAAGGCTATGCAAATGCCAATGTAAGACTAGCAAGAGCTCTTTATAGATTAAACGAAAAATTCGATATAAAACTAATTTCCATAAATGGTGGAATAAAAGAAAATGCAATCCCTAGAAGAGCGACTGCAAAACTTGCAATAAAACCAGAAGATCTAAACGAAGTAAGACTTCTTATAATAAGACTCAACGCAGAATATGTAAAAGAACTTGGTAAAATAGATCCAGATGTAAGGCTTAACTTCGAAGACTCAGATGAAGAAAAATACCATTACAAAGATGAACTAAAAGAAAAAGTAATCTCAGTTCTAAATGTAATACCAAACGGAGTCTTGACATTTTCAAAAGATATTCCAGGGCTTGTAGAATCCAGTTCAAACCTAGGAGTAATCAGAGAAGAAGATGACAAACTAACGATCATCTCCACCCTTAGATCTTCGAGAGGAAGTCTAAAAGAATTCCTATCAGATAAGAACAAGATACTTGCAGAAGCCTTTGGAGCAGAATATAAAATCGCATCAAGCTACCCAGAGTGGCAATATGAAGACCATTCGGAAGTTAGAGAACTAGTTGCAAGCTCATATATGAAACTATTTAACCAAAATATTGAGTACTATGCAATTCACGGCGGACTGGAATGTGGAATATTTAAAGAAACCATTGGAAATATAGACATGGTATCTATAGGACCAACCATGACTGGAATACACGCTCCTGGAGAAAGTCTCTCCATCAGCTCAGCAAAAAGAGTATATGAACTTTTAATAGAAGTTTTAAAAAATACAAAAGATAAATAGGAGGAAACTATGAAAAAAGTTTATCATGAAGACTGCGGTTGCGGATGTGGCTGCGGTTGTGAAGACCAAGATCAAGATTATTTAGAAGAAGAAATCGAAACAATGGTACTAACATTAGAAGACGATACAGAGCTAGAATGTCAAGCTCTAGGAGTTTTCGAATTTGAAGAAAAAGAATATATAGCATTAGTTCCAATGTCAGGAGAATTAGAAAACGAAATAATTGTCTTTGGATATGAAGAACTAGAAGATGATGAAGTAGCTTTAACTCAAATAGAATCAGACGAAGAATACGAAAGAATACTAGACTTCTTAGACACAATCATAGAAGAAGAGGAAGACGAAGAATAATGGATTTTAAACTAGATTCAACAAATGGGGAACTATCCTTAAAAGACTTCGAAGGAAAGATTTTGGTGCTATACTTCTATCCAAAGGACAACACCAGTGGATGCACAGTAGAAGCAGAAGGGTTCCGTGATTTGTATGATGAATTTAAAAAACTTGGAGCAGAAATAGTTGGAATCTCAAAAGACACTGTGAAAAGTCATATAAAGTTCAAAGAAAAACTAAATCTACCATTTGAACTACTAGCAGATCCAGAAAGAGAAGTACACAAGGAATTTGACGTATTAAAAGCAGGCAAAATGTACGGCAAAGACGTAATCCGTACAATCAGATCTACATTTATCTTCGGTAAAGAAGGTAAACTTGTAAAAGAATTTAGAGATGTAAAAGCAAAAACACACCCAGAAGAGGTGCTAGAATATTTAAAAAATGGTATATAACGAGTATTCCAAATTTTTAAAAGATAGATTTCACGAAAAAGTATACAAAATCCCGATAAAAGTAGAAGGACTAAGCTGTCCAAATAGAGATGGAACCTGTGGAACAGGCGGCTGTATATTCTGTGGAGAAGAAGGCGGATCATTTGAAAATAGCGAAGGCACTATAACAGAGCAGGTACAAAAAAACATAGCTCATATAGAAGATCGCTATAACGCACACAAATTCATAGCCTATATTCAAAACTATACAGCAACCTATATGGAACTAGAAAATTTTAAAAAGACCGTAGGAGAAGCGGTAGGGGCATGCGAGAGAATAGTAGGCTTAAATATCTCTGCAAGGCCAGATTTTCTAACAGAAGGACATCTTGACTATTTGGAAAAATTAAATGAAAAATACATGGTCACTTTGGAAGTAGGACTTCAAACTCCTAATTACCACACATTAGAAAAGATAAATAGAGGACATCTCTTAAGTGACTATATAGATGCAGTCCTAAGAATTAAAAAAAGAGGACTTCGCATATCAACACATTTAATATTAAATTTACCATATGACGATGATTTAGATGCAGTAGAAAGTGCAAATATAATCTCCGTCCTAGGAGTAGATGAAGTAAAAGTCCACGCTCTATATATATTAAAAGGAACAAAACTCGGAGAAATGTACTTAAATGGCGAAGTGGAACTTATCACAAAAGACGAATACAAAGAAAGAGTAATACTATTTTTGAGACATTTGGATGAAAAAGTTGTAATCGGAAGACTACTCGGCAGAGCTCCCGAAGAGAATACACTGTTTTGCAACTGGGACACATCCTGGTGGAAGATAAGAGATGAAATAATAGAAAAAATGGAAAAACAAGGTTATTACCAAGGTCAACTCAGAAAGGAAGATTCAAAATGATTAAATTTATTTTAGGCGCAAAAGGCGTAGGTAAGACAAGATGGCTAATTGAAGAAGCAAACAAGGATCTAAAAAGTGGAAATGGAAATATTGCATTCGTAGACGTAGATGACGATCACATCTTCAGTCTTGATTACAATATAAGACTAATAAACGCAGCGGACTACAAAATTGAAACACTAAATTCATTCTATGGATTTATTTGTGGACTATGTGCAATGGACTTTGACCTTCAAAAAATCTACGTAGATGGACTATATAAAGTAATAGACACAAGCGTAGAAGAACTAGAAGAACTACACAGAGAATTATCAAAAGTACCAGGACTTGAAGATAGAGAAATCTACATCAACGCAGAATACCAAATAGCAGACGTATCAGAATATTTAAAAGAAAATTCCCTAGAATTAACAGGAGAATAAAATGAAGGACAATAAGACAATGGTGAGGATAGTGGTAATTATACTTATAATTGCCATGGTACTACCACTACTTGTACAAGGATTGTCATTTATATTGTAATGAAGTCGGAAAATTGGTTTGAAAAATTTTTTGAACATAGATCAAGCCTCATAAAAAAGTACGAAGAAAATAAAATATCAAAACAAGAATTTCTAAAATTAAATTATGAATACTTCGTCCTTAAAATGAGAGGTCCATATATAAATATTAACAGCTATGAAAAGGCGATGTATAACTACCAGTACTACAATGCGGTTGCAAAGTACTACCGGATGTTGGCATCGTCTTATCGTTTTGATAAGAAGAAAAAAAGATCCTATAACGATTGCTTAAATAGATCCAACAATTACTACAATCAAAAAGATGAAATAATCTTGGAGATCTTAAGGCTAAAAGATTACAAGGAAATAGAAAGTTACTATGTAGAGTGCAATTCAAAAGCTCTTATGAATACCTTGGTAGAAATAGTAGTAAAAGATGAAAAAGAAGCAATCTTTCACACAAAGTCAAAAGACATAATAGAAAAATTAAAATCAAAAAATATATTCGATGAGAATCTTAGAGAATCACTAATCGACGGATATATAAACGAAAGGTACTGAAGGTACCTTTTTTTGATACAAAAAATCCCGATAAAAATCGGGAAAGTTAAAATTAAAATAAATAAAATTAAATTTCTTTCTCTGGCTCATAATTGTCGAACTCGATGCCTTCAAAAGTATCAGCAACGATGTTTCTAGACTTTTCATAGATAAAATCAGGAACATAGATGGTCGCACCATAGATGCTAGAACCACCAATGATTCTCATAATGCTTCCAGCCTCGTCATCTTTTACAATGAAAGGAATTTCATATTCATCGAGCATAGAAGTAATAAGATCAAACTTAACTCTATCAGAAACAGTAACAAGCTTTATAAATTTAGGATCGTTATTCATAAAATCACCTCAATAAAATTATACCCAGAAAGAGGAGAGACAAATATATATTTACAAAAGTAGCGGAAGCAATCTGCTTCCATCAGCCTTAATACTACACACTTCTCCCTAAGGCGAAGCCGTACAAAAAACCATGCTATTATTTCTCCCAGTAGCAAACCTTCTAGGTTCCACAGCCGGGCAGTCGAGTTCTGCAAATCAGCCTTCACTCCATTCGGCTTCTTTGGAAATGACGAGGTGCAACGAAACGGGAGATTTCGGCTAGGACTTCGAGGCTAAAATGACATCCCAAATACAGTCATCCTGAGCGAAAAAGGCGTTAGCCTTTGTAGTCGAAGGATCTAACATCTGCATAGAAATCTTGGAAAATAATTAAAAGATATTTATTTATTTTAATTATAATTTTTAAAATCATCAATGCTTGAACCCACATCGGTTATACACGTTCGACTCGGAAATAAATTTCCTTGCTCAGGGTGACTGTCTTCATTAAGTTTTTGTGTTGAGATCATTCAGTTCACTTTGTTCTATCAGGATGACAATGTAGAGGTATTGAACACACTATGGCGACTGTATTCATTAATTTACTTACTCTACAACTAACCAACCCAAACTTTTACAAAAAATAAAAAAACTCCCAACCAGAAAAGGGAGTTTTTTGTAAATTACATATTCTTTGAGTAGAACTCAACGATTAGTTGGTCTTCAATTTCGATAGGAATATCTTCTCTACCTGGTACACTTGTAAGTGTTGCCTTGAAGTTTTTGTCCTTTGAAATGTATGGGTAACTTGTTACGAAGTTAGTTTCAAAGTTTTCTTTGAACATATCCGCTTTCATTCCTCTTGGAGAAAGTGAAATTACATCTCCTGGTTTGCATCTGTATGAAGGAATGTTAAGTTTCTTTCCGTTTACATACACATGTCCGTGAGAAACCATTTGTCTTGCTTGTCTAATAGAACTTGCAAAGCCCATTCTGTAAGCAAGATTGTCAAGTCTCATTTCAAGGAATTGAACTAGAGCTGTACCTGTTTGTTCAGGTGATTTCTTAGCTTCTTTGAAAAGATTTACGAATTGCTTTTCAAGTACGCCGTAGTAAGCTCTTAGTCTTTGTTTTTCTAAAAGTTGTTTACCGTATTCTGTTAATTTCTTGTCGGATCTTGCAGTACCCTTAGTCATTCTCTTGTTTGCTTTTGGGTGACCGCATACGTTTAATCCTAGTCTTCTAGATTCTTTGAATCTAGGTCCCATCATTTTTGCCAATATTATTGCCTCCACATAATTAATTTTCGCCGCGAAAATTTATGCCTCTAACATTATATAAGACATTGGAAAAATTGTAAAGTCCAGTGGAGAAATTTTTCAATAAACTTTATTAAAATTATTATATTCGTTATAATATTAATAATTATAATGCAAAATAAAGGGGTTTAATAATGAAAGAATTGAAAACGTCAGAAGCACAAAGAAGAGCAACAAAAAAGTGGGAAAAAAATAATCCTGAGGCTAAAAGATATTTGCGAAACAGAAGTAATGCTAGAACATTTGCAAGAATGTACGCAAAAACTTTAGAAGAAGTAGAAGAGTTAGTAGATATTTTTAAAAATGAAAATCCAAACTATACAAAATAAATAAGAGCCAATCAAGGCTCTTATTTAAATGTGGTCAAAAATCCGTAAAAAGTTTTGTAAATTTTAAACTGAAATATAAATGTTTAAAAATTAAAATTAGTGTAGTCATGGGCGCACTTACTCGCACGTCTTCGTGTGGAAACAAAAATTTTAAAATGTTATAATATTAAGATAGTAATAAGATATTATTAAATTATTAGGAGCGATTATGTTAATTAAAAATATTTCTGTGCTAGATGTCATCGGTGGGAAGATCCTCGAGCACCAAGACATCTATATAAAAGGTCAGCACATTGAAAAGATTGGCGAAAATCTACAAATAGAAGATGATCAAGTTATCGATGGCGATAACAAACTCGCTGTGCCTGGCTTTATAAATGCTCACACCCATCTAGGCATGAGCCTATTTAGAAACTATGCTGACGACATGGAACTTATGGAGTGGCTTAGTGAAAAGATCTGGCCTATCGAAGCGAAACTAAATCCAGAAGATGTATACATTGGATCTCTTCTAAGTATGGCTGAGATGATCAAATCCGGCGCCACAACATTTTGTGATATGTATTTTCCAATTGAGCCAGTGTATCGTGCAATGGATAAGATCGGTATTAGAGGCGCTATCACAAGAGGAATGATGGACGTTGAGGACGGATCTATATCCATCAAGGAACACAAAGAAGGCTACAAGAAATACAACGGAGCCTTGGACGGAAGGGTTACACTTTTCCCTGGACCTCATGCAGTATACACAAGTTCCACCGAGTATCTTAAAGAAGTAATTGAAGTTGCAAAAGAGTATGGCGGAAGAGTAAACATTCATCTTAGCGAGACTGAAACTGAAGTTAGAGACTCTCTTGAAAAATACAAGATGACTCCTATTGAGTATGTAAATTCTCTTGGACTTCTTGAACTTCCAACTGTTGCAGCTCACTGCGTACACATAACTGACGAGGAAATCGAAATTGTGAAGGATAAGGAATTCTATCCAGTCTACAATCCAAGTTCAAATCTAAAACTTGCAAGTGGATTTACTCCAGTTAAGAAACTTTTGGCAAATGGTATAAAGGTCTGTCTTGGAACAGATGGTTCTTCTTCAAACAACAACCAAAATATGCTCGAAGAGATCCACATCGCATCTATTGTAAACAAGGCTGTGGAAATGGATCCAAAGGCAGTGAAGGCGATAGAAGTGCTTAGAATGGCTACCATCAACGGAGCTGAAGCTCTAAATATAAATGCAGGTGCAATCGAAGAGGGAAGGCTTGCAGATATTTCCATATTCGATCTAAACTCTCTAAACTTTACACCAAAGAACAATCTAATCTCTGCTATTTGTTACTCCGCATCCAGCGAGGATATAAAGACGGTTATAATCGATGGAAAGATCGTCCTAGACGATAGAAAATTTGTAAATATAGACGAAGATAAACTTATAAAAGAAGTAAGTGAATCTATGAAAAATTTAATAAACAGGTGATAAAATGGATAAAAAAATCGTATATTCAGGCATCCAACCCTCAGGCAATCTAACCTTAGGAAACTACATCGGTGCCCTAAAAAACTTCTCAGAACTACAAGACGAGTACAATTGTCTCTACTGTATAGTGGACATGCACGCAATAACTGTGCCACAAGTTCCAAAGGACTTAAGAGCTACGAGCCTAGACCTTGCATCCCTATACTTAGCTGCTGGACTTGACCCGGAAAAATCAATCCTATACATCCAATCCCATGTTAAACAACATGCGGAACTCTCTTGGATTTTAGGAACCATAACAGGGCTTGGTCAACTTCAAAGGATGACACAGTACAAGGACAAGGCTGCAAAACAAAAGGAAATCAACGCTGGACTTCTTTTCTATCCTGTATTAATGGCGGCGGACATTCTGCTTTACGGAACAAATTTCGTGCCGGTTGGAGATGACCAAACTCAACATATAGAACTCACCCGGGATATTGCGGAGAGATTCAACTCTAGATACTCAGAAACCTTCGTCATTCCAGAGATGATGAGAGCAAAAAAAGGCGCAAGGATCATGTCACTACAAGATCCAACCGCCAAGATGAGTAAATCAGATGCAGATGAAAATGCAAGCATCTATATCATTGAAGATGACAAGGCAACTGCTAGAAAGATTAAACGTGCAGTGACAGATTCAATTGGAATCATAAATTACACCGACGACCAACCTGGACTTAAAAACTTAATCGACATCTATTCAGTATTTGCAGATTTAACTCCAGATGAAATCGTGAAGAAGTACGAAGGAGTAGGCTACGGAGTATTTAAAGAAGAACTCGCTGAAATAGTTGTGGACGGACTTAAACCGATTAGAACCAGGTACAAGGAAATCAGACAGGACAAAACATATTTAGAAGAAGTATTAAAAGCAGGCGACGAAAAAGCAGAAAGACTGGCTGAACGCACCATGAGAAAAGTAAGAAGAAAGGTAGGATTTGTACAGCTATGAAATTACCACTAAGAAGTGAAGTTAAAGAAGAATTAAAATGGGATATAACAAGACTCTACAAGGATAGAGAAGCGGTTAAAGCTGACATCAAAGCTGCAACAGAAATAGCAGACAAGATGGCAGTGCTTAAAGATTTAAAGACCAAAGAAGAACTTAAAAATCTACTAGATCTATACGAAGAGCTGATGATTAAAGTATCTAGACTTGGAACATACTCAGGACTTATATCTACAACAGATATGACAGATACAGACAATGTAAACTTCGCAAACACAATAGATATGAGTTTCTCTCCAATCTTTGAAAAGATAAGTTTCGTTGAAAATTTAGTTCTAGGTTTGGATGAAAAAGTAATCGATGATTACAAAAAATCTTACGAAGATTACCATGTTTTCCTAGACGATATTTTGAGAAAGAAGGGTCATGTTCTTTCAGATGAAGAGTCAAAAGTCTTCGCATCACTTTCCTATGCACTAAATGGACCTTATAACACATATGAAATTTCAAAGCTTGCTGATATGAAGTTCGACAGCTTCGAAGTAGATGGCAAAACCTACGAAAATTCTTACGTTCTCTTTGAAAACTTCTACCAATACCACGAAGATTTAAAGGTGCGTAGAGCAGCATTTGAATCATTTTCAAAGACCATAGAAAATTATAAAAACACCACAGCAAGCCTTTATGAAATGTATCTAAATATCGAAAAGACCAAGGCAACTATGTCAGGTTTCGATTCTCTAATCGACTACCATCTCTTTGAACAAGACGTTAAAAGGGAACTCTACGATAGACAGATCGATGTAATTATGGAAGATCTAGCTCCGATAATGAGAAAATTTGCAAAGTTAATTCAAAAATTCTATGGAATCGATGAGATGCATTTTGCAGATTTAAAACTTCCGATAGATAAGGAATTTAGCAAGGAAATTTCTGAAGAAGAATCTTGGAAGTACGTTGAAGAAGCTCTATCTGTAATGGGTGACGAATATCTAAAGGTTGCAATGAGTGCAAGAGATGACAGATGGGTTGACTTCGCATCAAATGTCGGCAAATCCACTGGAGGATACTGTGCAAGCCCATATAAAAAAGGTTCCTATATCCTTCTATCCTGGACTAGAGAATTTGCAGAGCTATACACATTGGTTCACGAAATTGGCCACGGCGTTCACTTCCACTACGCCCAAGAAAATAACAAGGCACTTGAGGAAGAACCATCTCTATACTTCATAGAAGCGCCTTCAACTTGCAACGAAATCTTGCTTTCAAAATATCTTCTTAAAAACACAGAAGACGACAGATTTAGAAGATATATTCTTGCAAACATGATTACGAACACATACTTCCACAACTTCGTAACTCACTTACTAGAAGCTCACTACCAAAGAGAAGTTTACTACCTAGTGGATAAAGGCGAACCGATAAATGCAGATATCTTATCAGAACTTAAGCTTAACACTCTTAAGAAATTCTGGGGAGATGAAATAGTAATGGATAAGGGAGCAGAACTAACTTGGATGAGACAGCCTCACTATTTCATGGGACTATATTCATACACTTATTCTGCAGGACTTACAGTTTCAACTAACGCTGCAAATAACATTTACGAAAAGGAAGACGGCGCAAAGAACTGGATAGAAGCCCTTAAAGCTGGTGGAACTCTTAAGATAGAAGAGCTTGCAAAACTCGGCGGAGTTGACATCAGTACAGACTCTGCACTTAAAAACACCATCGCCTATATCGGAAGTATAGTCGATGAACTTGAAAAACTTATTTAAAACGGAAAGTTTTGTGATATAATAAAAACAATATAATAAATGATAGGCTTTGAGGAGTAGAGATGGATTCTTTTTAGAGAGAAATCGGATGGTGGAAGATTTCAAGATGAAGTTTTGAAGGTTGCAAAGCTAATTTCATACGTTGATTACGATATAATCTTTGAGAGCCCGGCAACGGGAATTAAGGTGGTACCGCGTCCTTCGTCCTTATGATGAAGAATGCGGTATTTTTTATTTTCAAAATATCGAATCAAAAATGAAAAATTAAGAGGAGGAATTATGAAGAGCTTAGATAAAACATACGATCCAAAATCGTTTGAAGACAGACTCTATAAATTTTGGATGGACGGTGGATACTTTACACCAGAAATCGACAAGAATAAAAAACCATTTACCATTATGATGCCGCCACCAAACGTAACTGGAAACCTACACATGGGTCACGCACTTAACAACACTTTGCAAGATATCTTAATTCGTACCAAGAGAATGCAAGGTTACAGTGCCCTTTGGCTACCTGGCACAGACCACGCATCCATCTCTACAGAAGCAAAAGTTGTAGAAAAGATGAAGAAAGAAGGCAAGACCAAGGAGATGCTCGGAAGAGAAGGATTCTTGGAAGAAGCTTGGGACTGGACTCATAAGTACGGTGGAAATATCAAGAACCAACTTAAGAAACTTGGAGTTTCCTGCGACTGGACGAGAGACAGCTTTACCTTAGACGAACATCTTTCAAAGGCAGTTGAAGAAGTATTTATAAGACTTTATGAAAAGGGACTAATCTATAGAGGCGACAGAATTATAAACTGGTGTCCATCATGTAAGACAGCCATCTCTGACACAGAAGTTGAACATGAAGATATTGAAGGCTCAATCTGGTACTTCAAATACCCAATGGTAGATGGCGATGGATTTATAGAAATCGCAACCACAAGACCAGAAACTATTCCTGGAGACTTGGCAATCGCAGTAAACCCTAAGGATGAAAGATACTTCGGTCTAGTTGGCAAGAAGGTTCGTATTCCGATCCTAGATGGAGTAGAAATTCCAATTATAGAAGATGACTATGTAGAACTTGATTTTGGAAGTGGTGCAGTTAAGATCACCCCATCCCACGACGTAAACGACTTCGAAGTTGGCGAAAGACACAATCTTGGTCAAAAGAAAATCTTCACCGACGACGGACATTTAAATGAACTAGCTGGCAAGTACTGCGGACTAACCATAAAAGAAGCAAGAAAGAAAATCATAGAAGACTTCAAAGAACTTGGATACTTTTCAAAGGAAGAAAAACACGACCACGCAGTTGGAGTTTGCGAAAGATGTAAGACAACAATAGAACCACTTATCTCAAAACAATGGTTCGTTAAGATGGAGCCACTTGCAAAACCTGCACTAGAAGCATACAAGAGGGGCGAAGTGAACTTCATTCCAGAAAGATTTGCAAAAGTATATGTAAACTGGCTTGAAAATATAAGGGACTGGTGTATCTCAAGACAACTATGGTGGGGACACAGACTTCCTGTTTACTATGTGGAAGAAACTGGAGAAACCATCGTTAGTCGTACCGACCCATCCCTAGATGAAAAATATAAAGGACTTACCATAAAACACGACGAAGATACTTTAGACACATGGTTCTCATCAGCGCTATGGCCATTCTCAACCCTTGGCTGGCCTGATAAGACAGCGGACCTAGATTACTTCTTCCCAACAGATGTCTTAATTACAGGATACGATATTATTTTCTTCTGGGTTTCAAGAATGATCTTTAGTTCTCTAGAACAAATGGGAGAAGTTCCATTCAAAGACGTACTATTTACAGGACTTGTAAACGACGCCCAAGGTAGAAAGATGAGTAAATCTCTTGGAAACGGAATCGATCCACTAGAAGTAATAGATAAGTACGGTGCCGACGCACTAAGATTTACACTTGTAACTGGAAATAGCCCAGGAAACGACATGAGATTCTACTACGAAAGAGTAGAAGCAAATAGAAACTTTGCAAACAAACTTTGGAACGCATCGAGATTCGTGCTTATGAACCTAGAAGATAGCGATGAAGAAAAAGTGTTAGTGGTAAATGCATTTACCCAAGAGGACAAATGGATCCTAACTAAACTTCAAGAAACAATAGACGAAGTTACAACCCACTTGGATAAATATGAAATCGGACTAGCAGCCAATGAAATCTACGACTTTATTTGGAACGAATACTGTGACTGGTACATTGAAATGGTTAAGCCAAGACTATATGGCGAAGACTGCCCAGCTAAGACTGCAGCCAAAGAAGTACTTCTAAAAGTTCTAAAAGATATACTTAAACTACTTCATTCATTTATGCCATTTATCACAGAAGAAATATATTCACATCTACCAGGAGTTGAAAAAGCTATAATCATAGAAGACTTCCCAGTAGTTAATAATAAATTAATCTTCAAAGAAGACTTCGAAAGAGTTGAATATCTAAAAGAAGTAATAAGAAAGATCAGAAACGCAAGAAGTGAACTAGACGTACCTAATAGCAAGAGATCAGAAATATTTATAAAGACAGAAGACTCTGAAATCAAAAAGACCTTTGAACTTGGAAGAGAAATGGTTCTTACCCTTGGATTTGGAACAGAACTTATCTTCACAGATGAAAAGATCGAAGATAGCGTGTCAATCGTCCTTGATAGGGCAGAACTTATGCTTCCAATGAGTGAACTTATAAATTACGCGGAAGAACTAGAGAGACTTGAAAAAGAAAATGAAAAGCTAGCTTCAGAAATCACAAGAGCAACTAAGAAACTTGCAAACGAAGGATTTGTGAAGAAGGCTCCAGAAAGCGTAGTTCAAGAAGAAAAAGATAAACTCGTTAAGTACGAAGAAATGAAAGCGCAAGTAGAAAATAGAATAGAAGAGATTAGAAAGAAACTATGAAAAAAATACTTTTATTAGCAACCGGAGGCACCATTGCCTCCGTTGTTACTGAAGATGGTTTAAGCCCAGGCACCACTGCAGAGGAACTTCTCTCATTCGTTCCCGAAGTAAAAGAATTTGCAGATGTAGAAGTAAAACAGATTTTAAATATAGACTCTACAAATATCGAACCGGAACACTGGCTTCAAATCGCAGAAGAAATTAGAAAAAACGACAGCTACGACGGATATGTCATAACCCATGGCACAGACACCATGGCATACACCTCCGCGGCACTTTCTTACCTAATTCAAAACTTCAATAAGCCAATTGTTCTAACTGGATCACAAAAACCTATTACCGATTCAATCACAGACGGAGTTAAAAACCTAATGGACGCAATTAGATTTGCATCCCAAGACGATGTGAGAGGAGTCTATGTAGTCTTCGATGGCAAGGCGATCATTGGCACGAGAGCGAAGAAACTTAGATCTAAATCATATTCCGCCTTCGATTCAATCAACTATCCAGTTGCTGCATTTATAGATGGCACGAGAATATTTAGATACGTTGACGAGAGAAAAGATATCTGCGAGCCAACCTTCTATGATAAGTTAAATCCAAAGGTGTTTCTACTTAAACTGACACCAGGAATGGAGCCAGATATCTTAAACTATATCTTTAAATCATATGACGCGGTGGTACTAGAAACCTATGGCGTAGGAGGAATTCCATTTGAATCCAGAAGGAATTTTTTAGAAGAGCTTAGTAAACACAAGGACAAAGTCGTGGTCCTATCAACCCAAGTAATGCTTGAGGGATCAGATGCAAAGACCTATGAAGTCGGCTACAAATTTTTAAAGACAGGAGGAGTAATAGAGGCCTACGACATGGTGGTGGAATCCTGTGTGGTAAAACTCATGTGGATCCTTGCAATCACAAAAGATCCGGAAGAAGTGAAGAAGCTTTTCTACACCCAAATAAATAAGGATATCCTCTTGACATGAAACTCTACATCACAAGACATTCGAAGACGCTTTGGAACACATTGGCAATAAACCAAGGTCATCTGGATTCGCCCCTGACCCAGGAAGGGATCGACCTTGCACTTAGTCTAAGAAAATATAATATTGAATTTGACAAGGTATTTTCATCGGATCTCTATAGAGCCTACCACAGTGCCAGATTAATCGTTGGAGATGAGGTAGAAATAGAAAAAACTCCACTTCTACGAGAAATAGACGTAGGTATGTGGAGTGGCAAAAGCCTTCAGAGAATCAGAAGGGAACACAGAAAATCCATAGATATGTACTTCAAAGAGCCGGAGAAATTTAGAAATCCAAGTGGAGAAGACCTCTACGATCTAATGGAGAGAGTCGACAGATTCTTTAATGAATGCATCTTCGACAAGGATTATAAAAATGTGCTCATAGTAACCCATGGAGTGACCCTCTGTGCAATTTTAGATTATATAGAAAAAGTGCCAATGGAAAACTTTTGGACCAATGGCAAGAGAAGAAATTCCCAATACAACTTAGTAGAGTGTAGAGGGAATAGATTAAAAATTATAAAAAAAGCTCCTAAAAGTAAAAATAGGAACTATTCGCTGTAGTCGTAACCGTCTACAGCTAATTTTTTTGAAAATAAATAGCTAGAGAACACTATCTTCATAGTATCATCTTTAAATTTAAGCATGTTGTTTACATATATATCGAAACCATCCACGTGAAACTTCCTGTAGCTTCCAGTCTCTGGAACGCCTTTTGTGACTTCAAGTTCACAGATTCCAGACACGCCACAGCAGCCTTGAAGGCCGTGATCAATGTGGAAAGATTTCATATCTTTTTTTAAAAGGTAATCCTTTACACCTTTGTCAAATTCTATTTTCATAATATCACCAAATTCATTGTACTAAATCTTAGAAACATTTTCAAGAATGGCGATTATTTGTTATAATTAAGTCATGAACCAAAAAATTACGCTGGCAGATATCTTAAAAGATGATGGATCTTTAATAGAATATATTTCCAGTAAAAATTTAAAGAATAATAGAAAAATTGAAAAAATTCTAAATGGCAATCCAAAAAACATGGTAATACTTGCAGATTGTTTTGAAACTATAGACTTCTTAAAGGAAAACAAAGTAGAGGTGGACCTAATATACATAGACCCGCCTTTCAACACTGGCAAGACCTTTGGAATAGAACTGGAAGTTGGAGAGGAGAAGATATACAAAGAGTGTTACCAGGACAATCTCGAGAAGGATGAATTTCTTCTGTGGATCTACGCCGTCCTCGCAGGGCTAAAGGACCTCTTAAAAGAAACTGGATCCATCTTCGTCCATGTGGACTATAGAACATCTGCAGAGATAAAACTCATAATGGACAAAGCCTTTGGCGAGAAGAACTTCGTAAATGAAATTATCTGGTCCTACAAAAGCGGCGGCGCCGGGAAGAAATCTTTTTCCAAAAAACACGACAATATTCTCTTCTACTCAAAGGATTATGAAAAGAAGATATTTAAGCCACTGAAGGAAAAATCTTACAACAGAGGCTTTAAACCATATCGTTTCAAAGGAGTCGAAGAATTTAAAGACGAGCTGGGATACTACACCTTGGTTAACATGAAGGACGTGTGGAACATCGACATGGTCGGACGCACCTCTTCGGAAAGAGTCAAGTATCCGAGCCAAAAACCATTTGAACTCTTAAGAAGAATCATCGAGTCCACCACAGAAGAAGGCATGACAGTACTGGATATATTCGGAGGATCTGGTTCAACTGCCAGGACTGCTCTCACTTTAGGAAGGAACTTTATCCACGCAGATGTTTCAGAATATTCCTGCTCAGTTGCAAGAGAATCTTTAGACAATCCGTCGTATTTTTCAAATCGCAAATTCGATTTCAAAAGCGAATTTAAAGATGGAAACTTTACCTGCGAAATTGAAAAAGATGGCAAACTAAGAAGAGAATATGTAAAGCATGTCTTGGTATCAGAAGACGGAATTAATTTCAAAAACTACAAAGACACAGAAGAAAAATATAATTACATATATTTAGAAAATATATTTGGAGAATTTAAAGTAATAGAGGTAAGCAATGATAGAAAAATTTAAACAAAACGAAAACAGTAGCATCGCTCACGTAGTTGGAGTCGTATCAGGAAAAGGTGGTGTGGGCAAGTCCACAGTGACAACAGCCCTTGCAGCAGAACTCACAAGAAGAGGAAAGAAAGTCGGCATCCTTGATGCAGATATAACAGGACCATCCATCCCAAAAGCATTTGGACTTGAAGAGATGGCACTATCAAACGGACAAGAAATCTTGCCAAAAGAATCTCGCGCAGGAATCAAAGTCATCTCAGTCAACTTAATCTTAGGAGATCCAACCCAACCAGTGCTATGGAGAGGACCTATAGTGGGACAAGCCATAAATCAATTTTTTAAAGATGTAAGATGGGGAGAACTGGACTACCTACTAGTTGACATGCCACCTGGAACAGGAGACGTTGCCCTTACAGTATTTCAATCACTGCCACTAGATGGAGTTGTTATCGTATCAACACCACAACAACTGGTAGGACAAATCGTAGAAAAATCCATAAATATGGCGAAGCTTATGAATATCAAAGTGCTATCACTAGTAGAAAATATGAGTTACTTCGTCTGTCCATCCTGTATGGATAAACACTATATCTTTGGCGAATCAAACATAGAAGAGATCGCAAAGAAACACAAGATAGAAAATATATCCAGACTTCCACTTGACATGACCAACGCACAAAACATGGACCATGGCTATGGAGATGATATATTTATAAATGAACTAGAACCAACAGTAAAGGAGATGTTAAAACTTGAAAACTAAAGTATGCATTGTAGGAGGAGGTCCAGCAGGACTAACAGCCTCTCTCTATCTTTTAAGAGCAGGCATAGACCATGTGATAATCGAAAAGAACGAATACGGCGGAAACATACTAGAAGCCATATCCATCAAGAACTACCCAGGAATCGTAGAAATATCTGGTAGAGAATACGTAATGTGCCTAAGAAGTCAAATCGAACTCTACGATGGCAAATTTATAAGAGGATCAGTGACGAACATAGAAAGAGAAGGAGACAAATTCAAAGTCTCCACCAAGAGAAAAGAAGTCATCTCAGACTACTTAATCATAGCAACAGGCACGAAGAGACTAAGCTCAGGAATAGAAATCCACGACTTTGACAACACATCATTCTGCGCCCTATGCGACGGAAGTAACTTCAAAGGCAAATCTATAAGCGTAATCGGAGCAGGAAATAACGGAGTGGATTCGGCAATCTACCTATCAAACATAGGAAAAGACGTAACCATATTTGCAGATGAAGAAACACCAAGCTGCGACCACACCACCTATGAAATGGCAAAGAATATAGAAAATATAAAATTTGTCTTCGGAGCAAAAGTAACAGACGTATACAAAGACAGACTCGTATATGAAAAAGACGGCGAAAAGAAAGAATTCGAAACAGAAGCAACATTCATCTACATAGGATTTACACCAGAAACAGAAGTATTTGAAGAAGTTAAAAAAGATGAATCTGGCTATGTCATTGTTGACAAAAACTTCAAAACATCAGTAGATAAAGTGTATGCATGTGGAGACTGCATAGAAGGATCATATGGACAACTTGTAACAGCCCAAGCAACAGGAGCACAAGCAGCTATAAGCGTAGGAAAGGAGCTTAGAAAATGCGCCTTTTAATATCAAGTGGAAATCAAATTTACGAATACAACGACAAAAAACTAAACAAGCTTAATAAGGGATGTTTTTGGAAAAAATCTGGCGAAGAATACATCTACAAAGACACCTACCACGGCAAAGAAGATATAACCTTCAAGGGAAATATAATAGACTTCTCAGAAGATTACTTCATAATCAAGACCAGATTCTTCCAAATGTACAAAGGCGAAAACCTAATGCGTACATTTAAATTCGATGTAAATTCCATTCAAGTGCTTAAAGAAAACATATATTCAAAACAAGGAGACATGAGATTTGCACCAGGAAATGTACTTATAGGATCACCTGAATTTGTGGCAATCTATGACGAAAGTCTAAATCCACTCTATGAAGTAACAGCACTAGAACTTGGAATAAATGAAATAATTGGAGCACATATCATAGAAGAAGGAGAGAAGGGAGTGGGTCATCTAAGAATCATCTCAAAGGACAATTTGACCATCTTAGAAATAAATCCAATAACCAAGGTTCCTTACTACACAATTAACTTCAAAACCATGGGACTAATCGAAGGCATAAATGACTACGCATTCAATGTTAAAAACAGAGCCCAAGTACTAAACGTAGAAGACAAAATCGTAGTAGTTCTAAACGACGTCGGAACAATTTTAGTTTATGATGAATACTATAAATTTGTAGAAAAGATAGAACTTCTAAAGACTCCAATCGACTATGTAACTACATGTTTTGACGGAGCAGAAAAAATCGAGGAAGACACATATAGACAATACATCGACATGTACGGCTCCAGAATGGAACACGAAAACATGAGAAGAATGGACAAGATAAATAAGACAGGAACATCAGTACTTAACATGGACGATCTAGTAGAACTTACAGACGGAGTAATCATCTATGGAAGTAGGGACTGCGTTCACTGTGAAGGTGCCATCGACATGGTATCAGACGCCCACAAGGAATTCGACTTCAAATCCTACTACATGGACCTATCCGACGAAGAAATGTATAGAAAAGAAAAAGATATAAAATCCTATCCAACCACAGTAATCCTTAAGGATGGAGAAGAAAGACATAGATTTGTCGGCAAACTAAACTACGAAGACTTCCTAGAAAAACTGGAGGAAGAATGAAAAAATACGCAATCTTCGACTTTGATAAGACTATAACCGATAGAGATTCCATAAAGATACTATGGGACACCTATGGAAAAAACATGGGTTTACAGTACTATTTGCAAGGAATATCCATCGGGGCTAGCTTTATCGGGTACAAGTTCACAGGAAATTTCAACCCAACAAAGAACAAAATGGCAAAAATTTTCGACTATATGACAGAAGAAGATATAGAGGAATTTGTAAACGAAGTCTTGCCAAAATACTATTACAAAGACGCGCTAGAAGAGATCAAATATCTAAAAGAAGAGAGATACACTCTTCTTTTAGTCAGCGCTTCATACGAAAATTACATGAAAAAAGTCGGGGAGAACCTCGGCTTTGACCATGTAATCGGCACCCGCCTGGGCAGATTAAACGAACTAATAGGCGACAACAACAGAAGAGAAGAAAAAGTAGCGAGAATAGAGAGCTACTTAGAAAAAATAGAAGAAACCATCGACTACGAAAATTCCAGATCCTACTCCGACTCCTATAGAGATGACAGGTACATGATGGAACTGACAGCAGAAAAATACCTTATCAACTCCCAAGTAAGGGAAGAAGGATATAAAAACTTAGTGTGGAAATGATACTGCACGTGGATATAGATGCATTCTATGCATCGGTTGAAGAACTGGACAATCCAAACTTAAAAGGCAAACCAGTAGTTGTCGGAGGCAGAAGTAGAAGAGGAGTCATAACCACCGCAAATTATGAAGCGAGGAAGTTCGGACTCCATTCTGCCATGCCCATATTTATGGCTAGAAGTCTCTGCCCACAGGTCATCATAGTACCAGGGAGGATGTATCGCTACAAAGAAAAGAGCATCGAGGTATTCTCCATATTAAAAACCTATGCAAAAGTCATAGAGCAGGTGTCAATAGACGAAGCCTACCTGGACATCACAGGGACAGAAGATGGAAGAAAACTTGCACTAAAAATAAAAAAAGAAGTCAAAGAAAAGACAGGCCTCACCATCTCGGTGGGACTTTCCTATAACAAATTTCTAGCTAAGATAGCATCGGATTGGAACAAACCAGATGGATTTATGGAAATAGACGAAGATATGGTGCCGGAGATACTATACGACTTGGACATCTCAAAGGTCCACGGCATAGGAAAAGTCTCAGAAGATAGACTAAGAGAACTTGGCATAAATAACGTAAGAGATCTCATGAGTTTAAGCCGCGAATACCTAACCTTAGAATTTAACAAGATGGGTTACGAACTCTACGACAGAATACGAGGCATCGATAGGAGAAAAGTAAAAGGCGATAGAAAGAGAAAATCCATAGGAGTAGAGAGGACATTTATTCCAACAGGAGATGAGAGAATCCTCTACGACTATATCGATAAATTCTCAAGAGAACTCTCAGAAGATCTTAAACGGATAGATAAATCAGCAATGACCATCACTCTTAAAATAAAGACAGATAAATTTAAAGTGCACACCATATCGAAAACATTTTTGGAAAGCGTAGAAAAATACGAAGACATAAAGAATATAACCGAAGAACTCTACGAAAAATTAGGAAATAGAGAAAAACTAAGGCTCCTTGGCATCACAGCGTCGAGTCTAGTGGATAGAAAAAAGATACAGTTAAATTTCTGGGAGATGAAAAGTTGACAGACAAGAACAATATAGCACGAGAACTAAAAGGACCATTTATAGAAGAAAATAATATCACCTATCTAGGGCGAGAAGGAGACGACTTCAAACTCAAGATGGAAGGAGAAGAAAAACATCTAAACGCCTTTGGCATATACCACGGAGGAGTGATCTTCACCCTGGCAGACACAGCAGCAGGACTTTTGCTAATAGACGACGGCATAACAGCAGTAACACTACAATCAAACGTAAACTTCGTCGGCAATATAAAAGGAGGACCACTCTTAACCCACACAAGGTACGTCCACAAAGGCACAACAACCTATGTAGTAGAAGCAGAAGTAAGATCCGAAGACGGAACACTACTACTCATAGGCACATTTACATTTTACGCATCAAAAGCACTTAAAATAGTTAATCTTTAGTTAATCTATGGATCAGCTATTTTTATTATTGCAAAAAAAATTAATAATTAAATACATATAAATATATAGATATAATATAATGTAGAATCAATTTTATAATAAAATATGATAATCACAACTCCGTAAACCATTGATATATATATA